>Ga0233378_1000036_pt1 | contig 50878 bp, 38 predicted proteins | sample ElkDunMinimDraft_7_FD_180690 | JGI IMG/M metagenome (GOLD analysis project Ga0233378, IMG submission 180690) | Fecal eukaryotic communites from dung pellets of Tule Elk in California, USA - Elk Dung E4 | ecosystem: Host-associated > Mammals > Digestive system > Large intestine > Fecal | place... | reverse complement strand
CAAAGCGGAAGGCTTTTTGGATGGAGCTTTTGACAAAGCTCGTGAAATGGCAAAAGCGATGCTTCTTGATGGCTTACCAATAAAACAAATATCATTTTATTCTGGTCTTTCTGAAGAAGAAATCAAAGGTCTATAATTTTTGATTTAATCTAACCTTCTGCCTTTCAGCAGGAGGTTTTTAATGGTATTGTTTTGTGAAGGATTTTGTTTTTCATTGTGCAATTCTTTTCTTTGGAGGGGACCCGGCTCGGAGTTGCGAAGGCCGCACGGTCCCCTCCAAGCCTCCTCTTCCTTGTCCGACGCTTTTTCTACTTAATTTTATGCGAACTTTGATTTTTGAAAATATTATATGCGAGGATTTTTTTTGTTTTGTCTCTTGCTAGCGAGTTTTGTCACTCGCGATGGAACGTAGTGACAGAAGCAATCTCATTGCAAATACTGTGCTTGTTCAAAAAGAAACTATGATACATTTTAATACATAAAATAAAAAGAGAACAACTCCACAAACCAAGCAATTAAAGGGGCTTTCAAGGAAAAAGTTTATTTTCTCAGACAAGATTTAAAGTGTATCATAAAGTGTATCAGGATTCAAAACCGTATCATAGAATTTTAAACTTAATTATTCCAAGTTGGAATAAAAAAATAGACTTTCAAAATTTTTATGATACATTTCTATGATACATTTTCTGTAATTCATTTACAAATACTTCTTTTTTTATAAATTTATTCTATGCGTTCAGTTTTAGAATACAATAACTTTCGGAAGTACATTTTAGATTTTTATAAAGAGAAAAAAAGAACTACTTCTTTTTCGTGGCGTGATTTTGCCCGTGCCGCTGAATTCAATTCGCCTGTATTTTTAAAACTTGTTTGTGACGGGAGAAGTGGCCTTTCACTAGAAGGTGCTGAACGTGTTGCTAAAGTAATGGATTTATCAGAATTTGAATATGATTATTTTATAGCTCTCGTTAAATTTAACCAAGCTAAACGCGATACTGAACGCAATGAAGCATTTAATACTCTCCAGAACATCGCTAAAATTCACAAGGTAAATATTGTTGGTGCTGATTTATACACTTATTTTTCTAACTGGAAATATGCCGCACTCAGAGAACTCGCTCCAGCAATGCCTGGTGCAAAACCTAATCATTTAGCTAAAATATGTATTCCTCCCCTTTCTACAGAAGAAGTTAACGAGGCTTTAAAATTTCTTCTTTCTTCTCATTTGCTTTCCAGAACTCATGGCAAACATTTTTACACTCAAACAAATCGTTCTGTAGCTACAGGTGCTCTTGATTTCGCAGTCCCAGCCATTCGTTCTTTTCATAAACAAATGGGAGAATTAGCTCTTAAAACTTTAGACACAATCCAGACTACAGAACGAAATTTTTCGTCTATGACGCTTGGTCTTACAGAAAAATCTTATCAAAAAATTGTACGCGAATTTGAAAACTTTAGAAAAAAGGCGATTGCCATTGCAACTAGCGAAGAAGCCACTGAACGGGTTTACGAATTCAACCTGCAACTTTTCCCACTATCTCAAAAAATCACCAAGGAAGAAAAATAACTTTTTCTAGGCTCTTGCCACAAACTCAAATATTTTTACTCACTTCAATTCTTTTCTCTTTATTTTTAGCTTGCTCTGTGGGCGATAAAAATGCCGGTGGTTCAACCGAAGTTGAAAACGCAGTTGCTATTACCAACAAAACCATTGTCGGTGTTTCGCAAAAAGGTCCTTTTATTAATGGTTCTACCGTTACTTTATACGAACTCAATTTTGAAACCCAAGCGCAGACCGGAAAAAGTTTCATTGGACAAATTGAAGATGATCATGGTTCATTCTCTATTTCAAAAATTGAACTTACTTCTCAATACGCCTTGCTTAATGCCAATGGTTTTTACAGAAACGAAATTTCTGGGAATATTTCAGCAAGCCCTATTCGCCTGAATGCAATTTCAGACCTTTCTGACCGTAAAAATGTAAACATCAACCTTTTAACACATTTAGAATACGAACGAGCCGTTTGGCTAACTCAAACAGAAGATATGACTGTTAAAGCCGCTAAAAAACAAGCTGGCCAAGAAATTTTCAAAGCATTCTATGCCGATTATGATAATGAAAACTTGGAAGATTTAGATTTATTCGGCACAGAAGAAGGCGATGAAATTTTACTTGCCATTTCAATTATTATGCAAGTTGGGCGTTCCAAAGGCGAATTCAGTTTGGCTCTCTCTGACTTAGCAAATGACATTGAAAAAGATGGCATTTGGAACGATTCCATTCAAAAAGCTGATTTTGCAGATAATGCATTTAGGGCAAATCTTTCTGAAATTCGCTTTAACATTGAAAAATGGGGAATTTCAGACAAAGTTGCCGAATTTGAACAACATATTCATTCTTTTTGGAGTAATATTTTCGGGCTAGGAGTTTGTGACGATAAGCGTCAGGGTGAAATCTCTACTAATACAAACCCTTATTCTGATTTCTACGAAAATAAATTTGTCTGCGAAAATGAAGTTTGGAGTCTTTACGATGAAAATACTCCTCCACCTTCATCTAATGTCAATGTAGATTTACTTCACGATTTAGATTTAGAAGATTGCTTTAACAAAACAATTGCTTATGATTCCATTAAAGATTACCGCAATGGCAATGTTTATAAAACGGTAAAAATCGGAGAACAAATCTGGATGGCAGAAAATTTAAGATACGCTGGCGAAAATGCTGACGAAACGACTATTGCGAACTTAACAGATAATATTTCTTGTTATTCAGGTGACGAATCATATTGTGCAGAAAAAGCTGGTTATATGTACACCTGGACTGCGGCTATGAATATTTCACCAACTTATCAGACAGATGTATCTGATTACCCTTCTGCCCCTAATCACCGAGGTCTTTGTCCTGAAGGTTTTCATGTTCCAACTCTTGATGAATGGAATGAACTTATCAGGTATGCAGAAGAAAATGGCAATGGTGATAGTGCCGCTGTTTCTTTACGCTCCACAAAAACCTGGGAACCATCTAACACAGCTCCTTTAGGGACAGATCTTTTCGGATTTTCAGCTGTGGCAACTGGTGCTTTGTATGGCTATAATGGGTATTCAGAAGTAGAAGGGCAAAATACTATGTTCTGGACAGCCACGCCAATAGAATCCTACGATTACGCCTGGGGAATGAATATTTATCATTGGGAAATAACTGTTGATGATGGCAGTCGTGGAAAATCCTGGCCAACCGGTTATCTGCGGTGTGTAAAAGACTAATACAAATTAAATAAACCTATTGATTGCTCAATAGGTTTATTTATATTAAGGAGAAAGAAAAACATTTACGTTTGTACATAACGTAATCGGCCCAAAAGCAAAACTAGACGAATCAAAAACATAAAATACCCAACTCTTATTCGTTAGTATTTTATATAAAATCAACTGAAAAAATCACATTTTATTTGTAAATTTTTAGATACTTTTTGAAAATTTTAAACAGAAAAAGCTGTGTAACTACTTTGAAAAAGTCATTAACAAAGTACCAACAACCATTAAAAAAAGGCCTGTTAATGCTTTTTTTGAGAGTTTTTCTTTAAAAACAAAAAATGAAAAAGCAATACTTACTAAAATGCTCAATTTGTCTATTGGAACAACAATACTGACTTCTCCATTCTGGATTGCATAATAAAAACAAAGCCATGAAGCACCTGTTGCTAAACCAGAAACTAAAATAAAAACCAATTCATTATTTTTTATTTGAGATAAGCCTTTGTGTTTTTTTCTGAAAAACACAATTCCCCACGCCATCACAAGAACAACAATAGTGCGAATGGCTGTTCCTAAATTAGATTCAACGCCTGTAATACCCACTTTTGCTAAAATAGAAGTCAAGGCCGCAAAAATAGCTGAAAAAAGAGCGTATAAAAGCCAAGTTCTTTGTGTAGAAACATTTTCTCCTTGTTTTTTTTCAACCATTAAAAAAATTCCTATTCCTAAAATTGTCGTTGAAATTATTTTGAATAAGAAATTGCTAGTTTCTCCAAAACAAATCATGGCAAGTAAAACCGTAAGAATTGTGCTTGATTTGTCTATAGGGACAACTTTATTTACGTCTCCTACAGATAACGCTTTGAAATAGCAAATCCAAGAAGCACCTGTTGCAAAGCCAGATAAAACAAGAAATAATAAAGATTGGCTTGAAATATTGTAAATCGATTCAAAAGAACCAACTACAAAAACCATAATCCAAGAGAAAATCAAAACAACTATGGTTCTTAAAGCCGTTGCCAAATCAGAATCCGTATGCCGAATTCCACATTTTGCAAGAATTGACGTTACTCCAGCAAAAAATGCCGAAAGAACAGCCATAAGAATCCACATAAATTAAGCCTCAAAAAAATCCAATATTAAAAAGATAACAATAATTATAAAAAAAAGACCGGTTTTACCCGGTCTTAGATTATTTACTTTATCTGTATTTTTCTTAACAAGTTTCCAACCTTTAAGAGGTAGAACCCTGAGTTTCCAACAGAGATAATGGTATTGCCTGCATTTAAAGTTCCTGTTTTTACAATTCTACCCTGCAAGTCTAACAAAGTAAAATTCGTTTTCAAAGAACTTGTATGCACTACAATATTTTTCCCTTGAATTTCTGTTTTTAAGTTAACATTTAAAACAACGTTTAAAGCTTTAGCTGAACCAGATTCTGGTACAGGTATAGAAATGTAATCTATATCAACGTATCCCCAGCTTGGTTTAATGCTAATGGTGTTTGCACCTGCTGTAAGAGAAAGTGGTATTTCTAAACTTTCAAACGCTGCAGCAGCTCCACCTAAATTACCTTCAATAGTTACCGGGAATTCTTGCGATTTTACTTTTACATTGTTTACATAAATGTCTTGTGTTTTAGTATTATTTGCCGAATTGTTATAGCGGAAAGTTACTTTGTATGTATCTGCTTTTGGAACATTTACATTAAATGTAATTACGCCTTCTTTTTTGGTGAGCAAGTAGTAACCACCAGAAGCTTCTGCGTGCGCTTGCTTGATACAATCTGTATTGGTGGCAAGTTCTGCTTCATAGACTTCTGATTTTATTGTAGTTGAACCTGTTTCTGGTACTGGTACTGCAATATAGTCTATATCAACATAACCCCAGCTTGGTTTAATGCTAATAGTGTTTGCACCTGCTTTAAGAGAAAGAGGTATTTCTAAACTTTCAAACGCTGCAGCAGCTCCACCTAAATTACCTTCAATAGTTACCGGGAATTCTTGCGATTTTACTTTTACATTGTTTACATAAATGTCTTGTGTTTTAGTATTATTTGCCGAATTGTTATAGCGGAAAATTACTTTGTATGTATCTGCTGTTGGAACATTTACATTAAATGTAATTACGCCTTCTTTTTTGGTGAGCAAGTAGTAACCACCAGAAGCATCTGAGTGGGCTTGCTTGATACAATCTGTATTGGTGGCAAGTTCTGCTTCATAGACTTCAAGCTTTGTAGATGTTGAAGTTGAAGAATTTCCAGAGTTGCTAGAACTTGAAGATGATGGAGTTTCTCCGCCCAACTTATTGACATCTAATGCATCAAAATCCGTATTTGAATAAGTGATTGGTGCAGAAGGAATTTTGAACAATTCTTCGCAATCATTACGGACATCTTTGATTTCATTTACAATAGAGTTTTGGGCTTCAAAACACTGGTTTTGGTCATTTGCGCTGTTATCACACCAACCATTTTGAGCATAACTATCAGCACAAACAGTATAACCAACAGCAGTCTCGTATTTAGCAATATTCGAGTGACTGCTTCTTGAAGTCACTTCTTCTACAAAATACTTGAACTTTGAGTTATAATAAGGCAAACTTGTATTCTTTGCATCATACATGTAGTTACCGGAAACAACCCATTTAACGCCTTTCATGTCTATGTAAGCATCATCATAATCAGGAGCATCGGCTTCGGTTGCAAGCCAATCAGCAACAAACATATTGCCTTGGATTAAACCGCCTACAGTACCTTCTTTAACATCTATGTTTTCTGCCGTTGTTGCTTTAATGACGTTACATGTAATTTTAGTGTCATTTACACGCCAGTCATAGTTGCTTTTACGGTATTCAGATACGCCAGCTCCCCAATAGCCAGCAGATTTTTCACTAGCTAAAGAAGATGCCCAACTACCAGGATAACTTCCGACATAAATACCTTCTCCATATTTTCCAGTATGAGAACCAGAACCATGAATCAGGTTTCTGTTAATTATTACTCGTTGGCTACTGTCGCGAACGTGAACAATTTCTGTTCCGGTATCGTGAATATGACAGTCTTCAATAATCACATCATTTGCATGATCGACCATTACGGCTTTGCCAAATGTTTTGATTTCAAGATTTTTTAAGATAACAAAATCACCTGTGACATGTATGCCATAATCAGAATAACCAGGACCTTTCAAAACTGGCGGATTTGAAGGATCACTGCCTGCAAAAACAATTGGATTGTCTTTTGTGCCATTAGCTCCAATCCACAAATAACCATTATCCTGACCTAAATGGTTGAATGTATCATCTGAACGAATTGAACTTGTAAATGCATAATCACCAGGAGCAATCCAGACTGTATCCCCAGCTTTTGCATTTTTTGCAGCTTCAATTAACGAAGAAACGTCTGAGACATTTATCTCGCTAGCCGAAGCCCCAATAGAGCTCATCAAAAAAGCGACACCAAAAGTGAACTTTTTTGAAGAAATATTTTTTAATCCTACACCCATATATACCCTACCTTGTTTGTGTGTGTTTTTATGTTAGTTTAGTTCTTGCCCATTCATAAAGTCCTAGTGAAAGTGCTACTGAAGCGTTATAAGAATGCGCTTCTGGTTTCATTGGAATGCGAAGAATTGCATCACATTGTTTGCGAATAAATGGCGGAATTCCTACGTCTTCTCCACCAACAGCTAAAACAACTTGATTTGAAAATTCATAGCCTGCTAAATTGGTTTCGGTATCAGCATCAAGCCCTAACACTTGATAACCGGCTGTACGCAATTCACTTATAGTAGCTTCTAAATTTTCTGGCCTACATATTCGCATTTTATCTAAAGCTCCGGCAGATGTTTTAGCAACTGTTGGAGTTATGCCACACATGCCTTTTGCTGGTAAAAGCAATAAATCAACCCCAAGGCCAAGAGCGGAACGAATACAAGCTCCTAAATTTCTTGGGTCTTCGATATTAGTGGCTACTGCAATTAATTTCTGTTCATTTTTTCGTTTTGCATCTAAAAATTCTGCGCAAATTTCATCCCATTTTAAAAGCGTTTTTTCATTACAAAGCGCAACGATTCCTTGATTGGGCTTGGCATAAGAATCTAAAATTCTCGCTTCAACCTGTTGGACATGCACATGTAATTTTTTAGCTTGTTTTTGTAGTGCATAAAGTCTTGAATCGCCTGAATTCTGCTTAAATAAAATTCTATGTACGCGCATTGGTTCTTTTTCAAGAAGTTCTCGCACTTCACGAATTCCACCAACAGCAACTTGTGGCAAAGACCCTTCATCACTCATAGCAACAGCTACTTCAGACGCTTTGGGACGCCTTTCATTATCATTTCTAAAATATTTTTTTTGCTTATTATACATCTTAATTATCTTCTATTAACTTTTTTTAAATATAACAACTTCATCCATAAAAACATCATGGGGTTTAACTTGTAATGGGGTTTCTGATACTTGTTCTAAATAACAGATTCCTATTTTAAATGAGTGCGGGTATTTGGCTAAAAAACGATCATAATAACCCATTCCGTGCCCATAACGCGCACCATCTAAAGAAAATTTTGTTCCAGGAACAAGGAATACCGGAATTTCACCTTGATATTTGGGTAAAGTTTCTTTAGGTTCCATAATGCCAAATTTCCCTTTTTGTAAATCTGACTCCAAAGAATTTACTTGAAAAAAGTCCATTTGACTAAAAGGCAATGAACGTGGTAACAATAACCGACTTTCACTAGCCCAGATTTTCAGAGCACTCATTATATCAGGTTCGTTTGCCATAGGATAAAAAGCTGCAACGACTTTTGCATGACAAATAATAGAATGCTCTAGAAGCTTTTCCAAACTTTTCATTGGCAAAGATTCTATTTCCTAATTTTTGCCCAAAATGTTGAAATAATTTTTGGCAAATAACGAACTCCTGCTAAAAGCATAAACAAAAGTATTATTAATAGAATTTGCGTTATTGTCATAGTGTGGAGTCTCCTATGTTTTCTTTTAAGATTTCATTCCAAATAGTTTGTTGCCATGCCATAAGCCCTGCTTCATTATAACGTTTAGACCAATCGTTTTCAACTGGCAAACTTAAAGTTATTAACTGGGTTCTATTACCAAGCATTGCGGCATCTATATTTAATTGCTCTGCTTTTTTATCACGCCAATATTTTAAGGCTAAAAGGAGGTCTGCATCAGGAACTACAGATGGCGGTTCTGGCCTTGGATCTTTTTTGGGCCATTCTTCTACAGGAACTTTCATCGCTTCTTGAAGCGTGTATTCAAAAGAATCAAGAATTTCTCCAGAAAGTCTACGAGGAAGTCGTGGTAAACGGCTTAAATCTAGTTCTGGAAACGTAGAACTTGCTGCCCGAACAATAGCAAGCATTAAATCCGGGGGCAATATTTTGTAAGGCGGTTTGTCTAACTTTTCTGCTTCTTGTTCTCGCCAATTAAATAAAGCTCGTAACAAATTAAGGCTTCTTGGCGGTAAATGTTTTGAACCTGTTATTTTCCAAGGTTCTTCTTTAGGCAAAGGAATTTTTTTTGCATGTTCTACTAATTGCAAACAAATTTCTGTATGCCATAACATTCTGCCACAAGCGATTAATTCTTCTCCAAGTTTTGCGGCTAATTCATGCAAATAAATAGTGTCATGAACCGCATAATCTTTCATGTCTTCTGGCAAGGGTCTAATAGTCCAATCTGCTTTTTGATTGTCTTTTTTTAAAGTTATTCCAAAATATTCTTCAACTAGACTAGACAAACCCAAGTGTTCTTTTCCAAGTAATTTTGCCGCCATCATTGTATCAAAAACTAAACGAGGGACAAAACCATATTTTTGAAAAAGTAATCGCAAATCGTAATCAGCACCATGCAAAAGGAGAATTTGCATTGCCTTTGTTTTAAATATTTCTGAAATATCTAAATCTGACAATGGGTCTAAAAGCCAATTAGAGTCTCCAACAGTAATTTGAATTAAACACAAACGTATTTTGTAATGGTACATGGAATCAGCTTCGGTATCAAGAGCGGCCATATCATAAAGTTCAAGGCAATCTAGTAATTGCCTTAAAGTTTCTGGCGAATCCACCATTGTATAATTCAAATTCAATTCCACTTTGTTAAATCTAGAAAAGAGAATTGAAAAGCGTTCTCTTTTTTTTAAAGTAAGTAAAGAAAAACGTTGCTTTGAAATAAAAACTAATTTTCCTCTATAATTTGTAGATGTTCTCATTGAAAACAAGCTTGCTCGCCACTTTATTTTTAAACTCGCCAAATGTTCTTGTCACTTACGACGGAACTTGCTTTATCCTAAACTATCCCAAAAGAATAAAATTTCTGTTCTTATTAACCTAAACACAATTGAATTTTTCTAAATTCACCCGCATGAAAAAGACATCTCTTACCGGAATTAAACCAACAGGAACGCCCCATTTAGGTAATTATCTCGGAGCGATTCGCCCTGCACTTGAACTTTCTAAAAATTACGACACCGTTTATTTTATCGCTGACTACCATGCTTTGACTACGGTTCAAAATGGTGCGCAAATGCGTGAAAATATTTATAAAGTCGCAGCAACTTGGCTTGCTCTTGGTTTAAATCCAGAAGAAGGTTTATTCTACAAACAAAGCGACATTCCTGAAATTTTTGAATTAAGTTGGGCATTAAGTTGTTTTACCCCAAAGGGTTTTATGAACCGTGCTCATGCTTATAAAGACAAGGTCGCAAAAAATATGGCAAATGGCGAAGATCCAGATGCCAATGTAAACATGGGGCTATACGGCTACCCTTGCTTAATGAATGCCGATATTTTAATGTTTAAGGCAGATATTGTCCCTGTCGGAAAAGATCAGAAACAACATGTTGAATTTGCTCGCGATATAGCCATTCGTTTTAATAAACATTTTGGAAAAGAAGTCTTTACTGTTCCAGAACCTGTGATTCAAGAATCTACCGATGTAATTCCAGGGCTTGATGGCCGTAAAATGAGTAAGTCTTACGACAATATCATTGATATTTTCCTTGAAAGCAAGGCGCTCAAAAAGAAACTCGGTAAAATTGTTACCAATTCTCAAGGAATTGAAGAACCAAAAGACCCTGATTCTTGCAACGTGTTTAAGTTATACAAACTTTTTGCTACACAAGAACAAACAGACGCTCTTGCTGCTCGCTATCGCGCTGGTGGCATGGGCTGGGGGCATGCAAAAGCAGAGCTTCAAAACGTTTTAGAAGAACAACTTGGACCTGCTCGTGAAAAGTACTTCCACTTGTTAAACCATACTGAAGAAATCGACAAAATTCTCGCCTACGGAAAAGAAAAAGCCAGAATCCGCTCTAGAGAAATGATGGATATCGTCCGTGAGACTCTTGGAACTTTTTAAAAAAATTATTTAACCACAAAGCGTTCCTTTTTAAAAGGAACGCTTTTTTTTAACGAGAATTTGGAAGTAGGCATAAACCGCAGCAAGTATATTAAAAAAGTATCACTTAATAGCCAAAACTGCATTTAAATTTTTCCGAATAGCTCCTGAACTTGTGCGCGACTTGCCGCAAGTTTCTTGTCATTGCGAACCGTGTAGAATACACGACGCGGCAATCTACTTACCAGTTCTACACTTGCCGCAAGTTTCTTGTCATTGCGATGGAGGGAAAAGATTTTTTTGCGAAGCCTAAATGTGAGCCTGCCACGAGCCACACTTGTGGCGTAGTGGAAGCAATCTTTTTGCAAGCAACACTTGTTTTGGGATTACTTCGCTATGCTCGTAATGACAAAAAACAAGATGGCCACGAGGCAAAAGCCTCTCCCCATGACAACTTGCCAACAGATGGCCGCGTCGTCTTAAAAGACTTTTTAATTACCAAATCGTTCGTGAAGCATTTTTGCTACATCTTTTGCAAAATCTGCAAGAGACGGATCTCGTGCCCCCATAAGCAAAATGGTATCACCAGGTTCTGCTAAACGAACCATTTCTTTAGCGCATTCCATTCTATTTTCAATGAAAGTAGATTTTCGACCTGCATTTTCTAAATCAGAAGAAAGATCCCCTGCTGAAATATCACGAACTACCGTTCCACCTGCATAAAAAATTTCACTAAAAAACATCTGATCATTTTCACGCAAGGAATCCCGAATTGATTCAACCAAATCATTGCGTAAAAATCTCGTTGGCCCAAAACCATGCGGTTGAAACCATGCCAAAACACGCTTTTGAGTAAATCCTTGGACACTACGAATACTTGCTGCAATCTTTGCTGGGTTATGCGCAAAATCATCTACCAAAGTCACGCCACCAAAATTTCCAAGAATCTGATGCCTGCGATAAATTCCAGGGAAAGTAGAAAGGGCTTCTGCAATATCATGCAAATTAACGCCCACTTTTAATGCGGCAGAAGTAGCCGCGAGCGCATTTTCCATATTGTGCTTTCCTGGCAAAGGCAAACAAAAACGCACTAATTCGCCAGCATTTCGAACTCTAAAACAAGAAGAGAAACCTTCTACCCGATAATCAACTCCTTGCACTCCATAAGATTGTTCTTTTCCAAAAAGATTCAACCGATTAGAAACATATTTTGCTGCAAGAAGATTATCCCCGTTAGCAAATAAAACACCATTGCGTTCTTTTATATTTTCAGAAAATTTTTGGAAAATTTCTTCTAATTCTGAAATTTCTTTATGGTCTTTATCTACGTTGAGAATGATTCCAATATCTGGAAAATAGTGAACAAGTGAACCATCGCTTTCATCGGCTTCAATCACAAGCCATTCACCATTTCCAGCAACAGCATTTCCTATTTTACCTAAGCGTTCTAAAGATACAAGCCCTGCCCCAGTAATCAAAGAAGGAGAAAGCCCTGCACAATCTAACACATGGTAAATCATAGCAGTCACTGTACTTTTGCCACTTGTGCCACTAACCGCTATTGTTTTACAAGAAAGGGCTATTTCAGCAAGAATTTCACTTCGGTGTTTTACAGGTATTCCTAAAGTTTTTGCCTTTTGAAATGCTGGGTGCGATTCTTCAATAGCAGTACTCGCCACCATCACAGAAATTCCTGCTTCTACGCCAGAGCCATCATCTGGAAAACATGCAATACCAGCATCTTCAAGTTGTTTCTGGACTTTAGAGCCATTCGTTTTAAATTGTCTGTCTGAGCCAGCAACTTTAAAACCTTTACCTGACAGATATTGTGCAATAGCACTCATGCCAGCGCCAGCAACACCAACAAAATAAAATGATGAATATTTCTCAATCGGTTTCATAAAAAATCAGGTTGTGTATTCCGCATTGATTTTTACATAGTCATAACTTAAATCGCAAGTATATGCACTTGCCGAAGCATTCCCTATATTTAAGACCAAACGAACTTGGTATTCTTTTTGACGAACTACTGCATGCAAGGCATTGGTATCACATTCAACAGGACGCCCACCCGAAAGCACTTGAACATCGCCGAAATAAAGGTCTGTGTGCTCTGCGACCATATTACAGCCACTTGAGCCGGCGCTCGAAAGAATACGACCCCAGTTAGGGTCCTCGCCAAACATGGCACATTTTGCCAAATTACTTGTTCCAATAAAGCGTGCCATTTTTAACGCTTCTTCATGAGATTCCGCTTTTTCAACTCGAAGTTCTATAAGCTTTGTAGCGCCTTCACCATCACGCACAATAGATTTAGCCAGTTCTTTCATAACAATTTCAAGAGCAAGGCAAAATTCTTCTTGTTCTGAAACATTCAGGTCTTCATAACGGATTCCACTTACGCCATTGGCAAGCATAATACAAGTATCATTTGTGCTTGTATCGCCATCTACAGTTATAGCATTAAATGAATCGCTAATTTTTTCTCTAAACGTTGCAAAGAAATCTATTGGCAATGCAATATCTGAAGTAATAAACGCAAGCATAGTAGCCATTTTCGGGTGAATCATTCCGCTCCCCTTACAAGCGCCACCAACTGTAATAGTTCCCTTTTCAGTTTGGATTTCTACAGCCATTGATTTTAAAGCTAAATCAGTTGTTAAAATAGCTCTACCAAATTCTTCAGAAGCGTTTTCGTGCAAGCCTTCGACCAAACGCGGGATTCCTGCTTCGATTTTATCCATAGGAAGCAAATGCCCAATAACCCCCGTTGAACAAACAAGCACACTATGCGGCGTAAGGTTCAATGCGTTTTCAACCATTTCTGCCATATTCTTTGCATCTTCATAACCTTTTTCGCCGGTGCAAGCATTGGCATTACCACTATTGACAACTACAGCTGAAGCAAAATGAGCGTGTTCCAAAACAGCTTTATCATAAAGTACTGGAGCGGCTTTTACTTTATTTGTAGTAAAGACAGCAAAACAACGCGCAGCCTTTTCACTCTTTAAAAGTGCCATATCCGGGTTTCCGCTAACTTTAATACCTGCAGAAATACCTGCAGCAGAAAATCCTTTCGGGGAACAAACACCGCCATTTTTCAAAATAGAATACATAGAGTCTCCTAAATAGTTTCTACAAACATATTTTTTTTACAGCTCATCCACAAGCATTTTATAAAAAAATGTAACTTTGGAGTATGGACAAAAAGATACCTGTAACACAAGAAACTTACGACCAACTCGTCGCTGAATGGAACAAACTTAAGAAAATCGACCGTCCTCGCGTGGTGGATGAACTTGAAGAAGCCCGTAAACAAGGTGACTTGAGCGAAAATGCGGAATACCATGCCGCAAAAGAAATGCTTGCCAAAATTGATGCAAGACTTCCTGTTCTTGAAGACCAGATTTCTTCAGCTCAAATTATTGCTTTTGATTCTAATTCTGCAACCATTAAATTTGGTGCAACAGTTACTGTTCGCAATTTGAAAACCAAAAAAGAACTAGTTTACCAACTAGTTTCTCCAGAAGGTGTTGATGTTTTTAATGGTAAAATCAGTTTTAAAAGCCCGCTTGGCGCAGCTCTTATCGGTAAAACTCGCGGAGATGTTGTAGAATACAGCACCCCAAAAGGCATAAATCGGCTAGAAATTCTTGATTACAAGTAATTTATGATTTCGGTCATTACTGGCGAAGATTTTTTTTCTAAGAATTTAGCGATAGAGGCTTTTTTAAAAAAGGCTTTAGGGGAAAGTATAAACGACCCTATGGCCTACAAAACTATTTATGCAACCGACCCACAAATTCCTTCTGTTGCTGAAGCTATTATTGAAGCCTGTGATACTGTTTCTATGTTCTCTGAAGAACAAACAGTTATCCTTCGCCAAGCCGATGAGTTAAAAGAATCAGAAAATAAGCTTCTCGCCGAATGGCTTAGCCGAAACCCTGATTGCTCTTTACTCATGGAGTTTAAATCATTAAAAGCCACTTCTACTATAGGCAAGGCTCTTAAAGCTATAAAGCTTAAAACCGAAACATTTGATTTACCAAAAGATTATAAACTTCCAGACTGGATTATGGAAAATTGCAAAAAGCATTTCAATAAAAGTATTGATAGAAATGCTTGCGCTTACATAGCAGAAGCTATTGGGAATGACACTTGGAAAATCATGTCCGAGTTAAAAAATATTCTCTTTTTAAATCCCAACATTCCAGCTTTTTCAGAAAATATTGTCAAAAGCTTTATTGTTCCAACCCGTAAAATGCAAGCTTTTGAAATCAACAAATTTTTTGGAGATAGAAACCCAGAAGCTTATGTAAAAAAATTACATGAACTCATCGAAGAACAAAAAATTGAACCAATCGTTATTGTCAGTCAGCTTTTTAACTACGCCGTGCAATTGCTTCATATTGCAACAATGCTTGAACAAAATATGAGAGGCGAAGATATTGCAAAAGCACTACACGTCAATGAATACATTTTCCTCAAATTAAATAACGAACCCAGAAAAGCAATGAACTGGGGAAAACCTTTGCTTTGCAGGCTAATCAAACGCCTTGCCGAACTTGATTACGAATTTAAAAGCGATAAATACCCAACAAAAACAACTCAGGAATTAGCTCTTGCCGCTTTAGTGATTCCACCAAGATAATCAAAAAACATTTACACAAACAGGGAGTGAATTCCTGATTTGTTCAGCAACATTTTCTAAAAAATCTTTTGGCAATGCAGAGACCGTGTCTAAAGCCGTTTGTCGAACAACTCCGTAAAGCTGAACACCTTTAAAATTTTCTTTCCCGGCATAATATATTTTTTCAAGACGTTTCAAATAAGCGTCAATTTCTACTTGTGACGGAAAATTGTCCCCTATTTTACAGAGCATTGTCTGGATTTGCATTGGAAAATCTTTCACCGTCATTTCTAGATTGTTTTGAATGACTTCTAATGACATAGAAGAACCATTTATTTGCCTAAACCAAGCATCTGTTCCAGCATCAAGTTTTCCCCAAATTTCACCTCGGAAAGAAGTCAATAAAGAAAGACCTTCACGAACTTTAGGGAATTGCAAATGCGTTGCATTTGTTATCAAAGTCAATTGAAGAGGGTATTCTATAAACTGCTTTTGGATTTTTAACATTAACTGGCAAACTTCTTTAAATTCTGGCACTAATGTTGATTCACCATCTCCAGAAAGACAAATATCTCGTATAAGGCGTTTTTCTTCGGCTATTTCTTTAAAATTGGAAAATCCGGTAAGTCCGTTTTTTTTGTATTCTTCAATTAAAGAAAGAATTTCTTGTTCTAGTAAATTAAGGTCAAGTGCTAAAGATTTTCCTGGAATGGTTCTGTCTACCTGACAATAAGCACAACGAAAAGAACAACTTTTATCTAGGTTTAAATTGATTCCTATAGAAAGCCCACCTGCACGGCGACTGATTACCGGATACACCCAACGATTCAATTCCCAAACTCTAGAATGATCGGAATACGCTTTTTGCAAAGCAGAGAAACTCACGATTCCTCCAAAATAAAACCACAATGATCACAAGTTAATTTATAGCTATTGTCTGGATTAACAACCAAAATGCCTTCACAGGAATCTTTTGGGCAAGGAATTTCTCCGATTTCTAACTCACGATATGTTTTCTTTTCTTCCATATCGCAAATATAATAAAGCATTGCTTTAAAGAAGATTGTATTTTTCTTTCCTCATTTATTTATGCCCTTTTTCAAAAGTCTTTTTTTTACTAAATTTGCGCCGAAAGTTTTATTTATATTGAGATTTTTTATGGATACATCCAAAATCAGAAACGTTGCCATTATCGCACACGTAGACCACGGGAAAACAACTCTTGTGGACCAACTTTTAAAACAATGCGGCACTTTTCACGAAAATGAAGAAGTTGACGAACGCGTAATGGATTCAGACAACCTTGAACGCGAACGCGGTATCACTATTCTTTCGAAAAATGCCAATGTAAATTATAAAGGTTATCGAGTTAATATTGTTGATACTCCGGGGCATGCCGATTTTGGTGGACAAGTAGAACGCGTTCTTGGAACAGTTGATGGAGTGCTTCTTGTTGTTGACGCTTTTGAAGGGCCTATGGCTCAGACCCGTTTTGTGACTCAAAAAGCTCTTGAACTTGGCCTTATTCCTATTGTTGTTGTTAATAAAATTGATAGAGATGGTTGTAACCCACACCTTGCTTTAGACAAAGTTTTTGATTTATTCTGTGAACTAGATGCTAACGAAGAACAACTTGATTTTGCTCATGTTTTCGGTAGCGGTCGAAAAGGTATTTGCCGTAAAGAAATAGACGATGCCGATGGCGATTTTAGAATTTTAATGGATTTGATTCTTGAAAGGATTCCAGCGCCAAAAGGTAACCCTGAAAACGCTCCGCTTTTACAGATTACTTCTTTAGAATATTCTGATTTTCTTGGAAGACTAGCTGTTGGTCGCGTACAAGAAGGTATTTTTAAACCCAATTTAACAGTAAGTCAATCTTTAGCCAATGGAACTTTCCGCAACGTTCGCTTGCAAAAGATTCTTCGCTACGATGGTATTACTCCACAACCAGTAACAGAAGCTGGTCCTGGTGATATTATTCTTATTGCCGGGCTTGATTACTTTGATATTGGCGATACCCTTTCTTCAACAAGTTCTCCGGTTCAATTGCCAAGAATTCACATTGACCCGCCAACAATTTCTATGCTGTTCACTGTAAACACTTCCCCACTAGCTGGAAAATACGGTGGAAAATTTTTAACTGGAAGCCATCTTTTAGAACGTCTTGAACGCGCTCACATGGCAGACCCTGCTCTTTTAGTTGAAAAAGTTGATGGTGCAAGTACATTCAAAGTTTCTGGCCGTGGCATTTTGCATTTAACAATCCTTGTTGAAAACATGCGCCGCGAGGGTTATGAATTTACTATTGGTAGCCCACAAGTTATTTTCCAAAAAGATGAAAATGGAAAACTTCTTGAACCTATGGAAACTTTTAAAGTAGAAGTTCCTGCCGATTATAGCGGACCTGTTATTGAAGAATTAGGCCGAAGAAAAGGCGAAATGACCAATATGTTCCAAGATGATAACAATCGTGTTTTCTTAGAATATATTGTGCCAAGCCGCGGTTTGATTGGTGTGCGTCCGGTTCTCCTTTCGCTTTCTAAAGGTTATGCCGTTTCTCAATCTTTGTTCCTTGAATACCAGCCTTACAAAGGCGAAATTCCAACTCGCATAAATGGTGTTCTTATTGCAAAAGATGCTGGCGAAACAGCAAGTTATGCGCTTTCTAAATTAGAAGACCGCGGTTATATGATTGTTGGTCCTGGTGCAGAAGTTTACCCTGGTATGATTGTTGGCGAACACAACCGTAATGTTGATATTATTGTTAATGTGACTAAAGGCAAACATTTAACTAATATGCGTGCTTCTGGTTCTGACGATAATATTCAATTGACTCCATACCGCCGTTTAACGCTTGAAGAATGTGTAACATTTATCAACGATGACGAATGTATTGAAGTCACTCCAGAAATTCTTCGTTTGCGTAAAGTGACTCTTGATCCACATAAACGTAAGCAAGAATCTAAAGTTCCTGTTGAAGAAGATTAACACTCAACAAGCGAGAGTCACGGAAACTTGTCTTGGCGAATGAAATGAAGCCATCTAACAACAAGTTGTCATGGCTCTGAAACACACTCGCAGGCCCTTGTCATGGCGAGAGGCTTTGAGCCTCGTGGCCATCTTGACTTTTGTCATTACGAGCGTAGCGAAGTAATCCAAAAACAAGTGCTGCTTGCAATGGGATTGCTTCCACCACACCACAAGTGTGGCTCGTGGCAGGCTCACATTTAGGCTTCGCAAAAAAATCTTTTCACTCCATCGCAAGTGACAAGAACTGCGTGGCGAGTCTAAAAACAGGTTGTCATGGCGAGGAGTCTTTTAAGACGACGCGGCCATCTGTTGGCAAGTTGTCATCGCGAGTAGATTGCCACGCCGTGCTTTCTGCACGGCTCGCAATGACAAGAACTGCGGGCAAAAGCCGAGCGCAATGAGTTTCTTTTCCAAACGCCACAAGCAAGAGTTGCAGAAAAACAAGTTATCACTAGCGAGTAGTCTTTTATACTTACTAACAGATCGCCGCACTACGTTCGCGATGACACCCCATTCATACACTTGTCGCAAGTTCCTGTCACTTTCTATTTCTAAATCGAAATAAAAAACCTTGCCTATAAAAACAGACAAGGTTTAAAATAAAGTATGTTTTATCAATTACATCTGACGAATTGGGAAAAGGCCTAGCAAGTCTAAAACATTTTCCATCACGCATTGTGCAGATTGAACTAAATAAAGTCTAGACTTTTCTTCGGCACTTCCTAATACTCTGTCATTATGAATAAAGCGATGAGCGGCTTCTGAAAGTTCTAAAGCGTATTGCGCTAGAACACTAGGCTCTTCCATTTCACAAGCACTTTCTACTCGCTCGCCTTTACGAGCTAAAAGTTTTATCAATTCATAAGCAGCATCATCTGTAAGTTGAGAAAAATCAACTTCTTCTTGTTTGACAACATAACCTGCTTTACGCATAATGCTACATAAACGAACATGAGCATTCTGAACATACGGCCCGGTTGCGCCATCAAAACTTAAAGCAGAATCCCAATCAAACTTGACATCCATCAAACGACGATTTTTCAAATCATTGAATGTCAAAGCACTAATACCAATTTGTCTTGCTATCAATTCTTTTTCGGGCAATTCTGGATTTTTTTCATCGATATAAGCAAGAATTTTCTTTTCTGCCGCTTCGATTACGTCTCGCAAAAGACTTGCTGTTCCTGTGCGGGTTTTTCCCTTTTCCCATTTACCATCTTCACTTTGTTGTAAAATAACACCAAATGGAATGTGAACCATATTTTCATACCAGTCACAACCCATTTTTTTCAACGTATGAAACACTTGTTTAAAATGCAATGACTGGCCTAAATCAACAACATAAAGGCAACGATTAAAATCGTATTCTTTTTTACGATAAAGGGCTGCCGCTAAATCTCTTGTTGCATACAAAGTAGAACCATCACTTTTGCGAATCAAGCAAGGAGGCAAGTCAAATTCATCTAACATCACTACATCGCGTTCTTGACTTTTTTCTAAAAGATTTTTTTCACGCAATTCATCAAGAACAGCTGGAATTTTATCTTCAAAGAAAGATTCTCCAGTATAATGATCAAAAGAAACGCCCATCATATCGTAAATGCGCATTAATTCTTTTAAGGTTGCGGCTCTAAAAGCTAACCAAAGTTTTCTATAAAAGGAATCACCTTCTTCTAACTTTGTAAAAGCCGCACGCGCTTCATCTTCTAAACCAGGTTCTTCTTTAGAAGCCTTTGAAAAAGAAGCATAAAGAACGTTCAATTCTTTAACCGTTAAAGCATCGAGAGTAACATCATCTGTTGGTAAATTTTCTCGCAAATACATGACAATAAGTTTACCAAAAGCCGTACCCCAATCACCTAAATGATTTATGCGTTCAACACAATAACCATTCGCTTTATAAATTCGAGAAAGGCTGTTCCCTATCATTGTAGAGCGCAAATGATGAAACGCTAATTCTTTACCAATATTTGGAGAACTGTAATCGATACAAACTGTTTTGCCATTCGATTCTTTATGACCATAAGAAAGGCCTTTACTTTCTATTTCAGACAAAACGGAACGTGATAAAAATTCTCTGTCTATAAAAAAGTTCAAATAACCATTTACCGCTTCAACTTTTGAAAGCCCAAAAGGGAGCTGTATTTTTTCAGCAAGTTCTTCAGCGATAATTTTAGGTGCTTTGCGGAGCGTTTTGGCAAGGACAAAACACGGCATAGTAAAATTACCATGAGTTGTATCTTGTGGAACGGTTAAAAGTTTAAGGACTTCTTCGCTAGAAATAGCACCTGTTTTTTCTAAAGCTTTTGCAATTTCTTTATCAAATGAGTTCATCGGAATCCGCCATAGTAGAAGATGCAGAAGAAACAAAATCGTTTTCGTTAAGCATTGTTATAACGCCATCGCTATACAAACGTTCTAAAGAAATTTCTTCTCGTTTTGTTTCTTCGAACAAATGAACCATCAAATCAAGACCAGCATCAAAGATAGCCCAACGAACACCACTTTTGTATTCAACACCTAAAGAAGAAAGTTTTCTTGCTTTAAATTCTTTTGTCAGTTCGTTTAAAATAGCTTGCATTTGTGCTTCACTTTCACAAGTAGCAACTAAAAAGAAATCAGTAACATCTTTAATCCCGCGCAAATCCATAAGTTCTACGGTTTCTGCTCGCAACTGGAAAAGAATAGATGCAGCTAAGCTAACTGCTTCTGGGAGTTCTTCTTTATTGATTTCGTTCATAAGGAATCCTGTTGTATGATTTGTTCTAAATCTCTACCTATATAGACAGAAGCATCTACATAAGCTCTGTTATTTTGCACATGCAAGACATTGTTTGTTTTCAAAGCCTTTGCCAAAGGTTTTTCACCTTCCCAGCCTGGAGTGTGAATAACAAGAATTGTTTCTTCGTAATTACGAAGTCTATCGTTACTCACCACCACGACATCAAAGCCTTGAGAGCGCAAATAATTTTTCATTTTGGAAGCAGCATTATCAATACCGCAACTATTCAAAACTTGCACATCTCCAGGGTAAAAACGCTTTTCTACTTTTTTTTCAGGGACAATTTCTTCTTTGCAAGCCCAAAGGCTAGAAAGCACTACTAACAAGCTTGCTAATACAAAAAAACGCCGCATAATGTAAAGATAGCAATATTTTATTTTTCTACAAAAGGGCTAATTAGTTTTTAAAGTAATCAATTATAAAGGCTAGTCTATACAACTCTCAATTTAGAGTTTCATTGAAAAGCTATTAGTTCTCCATAAAATAATTGAAATCGCACATATAAAAACCCCCGAAAGTTGAAACAACTTTCGGGGGAATTTTAGTCATTAAACTTACTTTTTAGAAGCGAATTTCTTGTTAGCTTCAAGAACTTTTGGGTCTGACTGAGCATCGCGAATTTGCTTTTTAATGCGTTCGTCACGACTTTTCTGGATTTTCTTTGCCAAATCTGGGAACAAGGCCCCGATAGAATCACTGAAAACTTCTGGTTTCTTAGCAGCTACAGGTTTCTTTGCTCCAGAACGAGAACGCTTCTTTTTGGGAGCAGCTTTCTTAGGAGCTTTTTTTGCTTCTTTAGGCTTATTTTCGACTACTTCCACTGTTTTTGCTTCTTTTTCTGACATATGAACCTCTTCGTCTAAGTTTATGAACGCTGCGTAATTTAGAAAAAATTTCTTTGCATTCGGGAAAAAATGTGAAAATAGTTTATTATTTAATGATTATCAAGCCAATGCATCAAAACTGTAATGTCAACTGGGCGAATTCCAGGCACTCTTGAAGCCTGTCCAAGCGTCAAAGGCTTAGCTTGCGACAATTTTTGCCTGGATTCAATACTCAAAGCCTGAATCGACATATAATCCATATTTTCATCTAAACGGACTTTTTCCACTTTACGCTGTTCTCTGATTTCTTTTTCTTGCCGTTCAAAAAAACCTGCATAAAGTTCTTCTGACAATAAAAAGAGTTTGTCGCGACGAGAAAGAGAAACTTCTGGGAAAGCTACCTTAAAAAATAATTCAGGATCAACACCCGGACGCCTTAAAACCATAACCCAACGGGTGCGCTCTGAAACACTTGCCTGGCCTAAACCTTCAATAATTTCATTAATTTGTTCTGGTGTTCCTGATTCATTCTTTAAGCGTGTCCGCAAATTTTCAAGTTCATTCTGTTTGGCTTTATAAATAGCAAACTCGTCATCTGAAATCATACCGATTTCATGGGCTTTTGTTTTTAACCTAGCTTCAGCATTATCTGAGCGCAAATAAAGCCTGTATTCGGCACGACTGGTAAACATTCTATAAGGTTCATCTAAAAGCGTGTTGACTAAATCGTCAACCATAACGCCTATATAACTTTCAGAACGTCCTAAAATAAACGGAGCTTCGCCTTTAATTTTTAATGCGGCATTAATACCAGCCATTAAACCTTGACCAGCCGCTTCTTCGTAACCACTGGTACCACAGACTTGCCCGGCAAAATAAAGGCCTGGGATTGTTTTGCTTTCAAGCGTTGGGAAAAGAGAAGTGGCATCAACTGAATCGTATTCAACCGCATAACCAATTTGGCAAACTCTTGCTCTAGAAAGGCCTGGAATAGTATGGAGTGCAGCAAGTTGTATATCAGCCGGCAAACTTGAACTAAAACCATTTACGTAAATACGACCTATAGAAGATGTTTCTGGTTCTAAAAATAACTGGTGACCATCTTTGTCGCCAAAGCGATTGATTTTATCTTCGATACTTGGACAATACCTAGGTCCTTTTCCTTTGATAATCCCTGAAAACATTGGGCTATCTTTAAAACCAGAACGTAAAATATCATGCGTTTTTAATGTTGTGCGCGTAACCCAACAAACAGCATCATTATTTAAAGCGTGTGTAGTCGAATCACTAAACGGCCATGGGTCAATGTCACCATGTTGGACTTCACATTCAGAGAAATCAACTGTATCAGGGTCAATACGAGAAGGAGTGCCTGTTTTTAAACGGCGTAAAGGCACTTTTAAACCTGAAAGTGTTTTTGAAAGAGCATCTGCCGAAGGTTCTCCTACTCGCCCACCAACACTTTCCAACAAACCTGTATACATTTTTGATGCTAAAAATGTACCACTTGTAATGATAAGCGCTTTAGTTAAAAACTTTCTGCCATCAGCTAAAAGAATTTCTGTTTTCTGCAAAAATGGTGAAAAAGAAGCGAGTTCTCCTTCTAAAAGATCTAAGCCTGAAAAAGATTCTAAAGTTTCTCTTGCACACTTGGAATAAAAATCCATATCGCATTGTGCGCGAGGTCCCCAAACAGCCGGGCCTTTACTTTTATTGAGCATTCTAAACTGAATGCCAGCCTTGTCGGTTAATTTTCCCATTAACCCACCAAGAGCATCAATGTCGCGAACAATTTGACCTTTAGCTACGCCACCAACTGCCGGGTTACAAGACATGCGACCAATAGCTTCTATACTCATTGTCAATAAGGCTGTTTTTACCCCAAGACGATAAGCCGCATGGGCAGCCTCTATACCAGCATGACCGCCACCAACAACAACAACATCGTATTCCGCAGAAAACGGCATATTACTTTTTAAGAAGTGCTGCGATGTCTGCTTTTACAGAATCCAGTTCTTTTTCAAAAGACTTGTAGATTTTGTAAGAAGCGTCCGGAGAAACAAGGTAAACTTTTGGGACATAACCATCGCTATAAAGTTCACCAAATTGGCGAGCTTCATCAAGTAAAACCGGAATATCCAACTTGGTATTTTCCATAAATTGGCGGATACCTTTTTTGGAATTACTACCTGAAGCAATAGCTATTGCAGAAAGACCTTGTTCTTTATAAGCTTGTGCTAATTTAGCGACTTCTGGAGCTGCGTGTTGGCAATGCCCACAAGTGGCTGAGAAATAGAAAATCATCAAAGGCTTACCCGCAAAAGCTTGTAAATCCGTTGCTTTAACAGTTACACCTTCCATTTTAACAGCAAAATTCATTTTCGCAGGCATACCATCTGCTAAAGTATCGCCACGGAGTGGAGCAATTTCGGCTTTTAATTTTTCTTCTGCGGCTTTTGCTTCTTCCATTTTCTTCTTTTGGATATTTTGCATGTGTTCAGTAAAACGTTTGCCAATAGCATCTACAGAATCTTTAGGGAACACACCTTTATAAGAAGAATCCTGAGCACTCTTGTAACCATCGGCAAGACCTTCTCTGAATGCCGCATCAGAAAGTTTCATTTCTGATTGCAAACCGAGGTTAAAGAACTGGTTGTAGAAGTTTACACCAAACATGTAAGAAAAGTGTTCAATGCTAGGTGATGTTGAATCGATTTTAACTGCTTTACCTGTTACTTTTGGAGCTTCAGATCTTGGCAAAGCTTTTAAACTTGAATCAACATAAGCACGCAATTGTTCTGGAGCCATAGAAGCACGCTTTGCCGAATCAGGTTGAATGGAGCCCATACGACTTTGTGCTTTAGAAGAATAGATTTGAGAAATGCTTTGCAACTGGACTTCATTCAACTGAAGTTTCTTGGTTGAATCACCATTCATAACGTAAGCGTCTTCAAAGCCTTGCATAAGTGCATCATAAGAAATACCTTCACCCACTTGATAAGGGACAAAAGCAAACAAATGGTGTGACAACTGCATCCCGAACAAGTAAGCCATTTTTTCTGTATCTGGAGAAGTAAAACCTACTTTTGTGGCAGGTGTTTTTTGCTCATTACAAGCAGTAAATGCAAGTGATAAAGCTAAACCCAATAAAAGACGCTTTTTCATAAAAACTCCTTAAAAAACAATTCCTTTCAGAATATGTTTCTAGTTAACAGCAGAAATTTAGCAAAAGAGAGAAAAAGAACTTTATGGAAACAAAAAAATTTCTAGTTTTTCTCCAAAATTTTACGCTTTGCAAAATATTTTCAAAGGTTATGTTTTATGAAACTTTCTAAATACTTCTATACAACGCTTCGTGAAATCCCAAGCGATGCCACAATGCCAAGCCATATTTTCTTAATGCGTGGTGGCTATATCAAACCTCTTTCAACTGGTATTTATAGCACGCTCCCAATGGGTTTTAGAGTTTTACAAAAAATCCAGAATTTAATCCGCGAAGAAATGAATGCTATTGGCGGTATGGAAGTAGATTTACCTGTTGTACAAACGGCTGAACTCTGGAGTGAATCTGGGCGTTATACTGCAATTGGCGAAGAATTGCTCCGTTTTAATGACCGCAATAATCACAAAATGGTTCTTGCAATGACGCACGAAGAAGCAATGACTGACCTTGCTCGCTATGTTCTTTCAAGCTACAAGCAACTTCCGTTTATGCTTTACCAATTTAAAACAAAGTATCGCGATGAAGCTCGTGCTAGAGGCGGTTTAATCCGCGTGCGTGAATTTTTAATGAAAGACGCTTACAGTTTTCATGCTACTCCAGAAGATTTAGACAAGCATTACGAAGAAGAATACAATGCTTATTTACGCATTTTTAGAAAAGTAGGGATTGAACCTGTTGTTGTACAATCTGACACAGGCATTATGGGTGGTAAAATCGCTCACGAATTTATGCTTGATACTCCAAACGGCGAAGATTATTTGATTCTTTGTAAAAAATGCGGCTACCAAGCAAACCGTGAAATCGCCGCCTTTAAACGCGAAACTTATCAAGGTGACGCAAACGCAATGCCAGAAAAAGTGGCAACTCCAAATGCTCAAAGTATTGAAGAAGTTTCGACCTTCTTGAATATTGCTCCTGAAGCTACTGCTAAATGTGTGTTCTTTGCCGTAGATGAAAAATTGGTCACTTGTATGGTTCCTGGGCAATTAGAAGTTTCAGAAACCAAACTTCGCAATTTGCTTAAAACTAAAGAACTTATTCCGGCTGACGAATCTTTAATCAGACAATGCGGTATGGTACCTGGTTATGCTAGCCCGATTGGCGCAAGTGAAGATATGATTCTTGTTATTGACTCTGCGCTTGAAAACGCTAGCGACCTTGTCATGGGCGCAAACGAAGAAGGTTTCCATTATAAACATTGCACCCCAAAACGCGATTTTAAAAACTACCAAGTCGCAGACATTGCTGAAGCTAGTTCCATTTGCACATGCCCACATTGCGATTCTAAATTGACAGAAACTCGTGGTATTGAACTTGGAAATATTTTCAAATTAGGCACAAAATTTTCTGAAAGTATGAATGCCAAATTCCTTACTGCTGATAAGGGTTCCTTGCCAGCAGTAATGGGCTGTTATGGTATTGGTGTTGGGCGTTTAATGGCTAGTGTTGTCGAAAATTCTCATGACGATTTCGGACCAATTTGGCCAAAGTCCATTGCTCCGTTCCAAGTCGAAATCATCCCAATCGGTAAAGACGATGTTGTCAAAGAAAAAGCAGAAGAACTTTTAAATGCACTTGAAAGCGAAGGCTTTGAAGTGCTCCTTGACGACAGAGAAGAACGCCCGGGTGTAAAATTCAAAGACGCTGATTTATGGGGTATTCCTATCCGAATTGCTGTTGGAGCAAAAGGACTTGCTAATGGCGAAGTGGAATGGAAATTCCGCCATGAAAAAGAAATGGCTATGGTAAAACTTGAAGAGGTTTTATCTAAAGTCCAGGAATTCTACAAAGACTAAAGCGAAGTTCTTTGAATCCCCTTATTCTTTAAAACGCCCCGAAATGGGGCGTTTATTGTATACAAAAAAAGACAGGCTAAAAAACCTGTCTTTTTTATTTTTGAAAAAGTGAATTAGGTGTTTGCGTCAACCCATTCAGCGTTTTTCTTAACAGCTTCAACAGACTTGTCAAAAGCAGCTTGTTCAGATTCTGTCATTTTCACTTCGAAAATCTTTTCTACACCGTTACCACCAATGATAACAGGAACGCCGCAATAAAGGCCGTTTACACCATATTCGCCATTGAGCATTACTGCACAAGTGAGAACGCTCTTCTTGTCGAGAAGGTAAGCTTCTGCCATTTTAATTGCAGAAAGACCTGGGCTGTAGAAAGCAGAACCGCGAACGAGAAGTTCAACAATTTCGCCACCAGCATTAGCAGTGCGAGCTGCGATTCGGTCAAATGTTTCTCTGTCCATAAGTTGTGGGAGTGGAATACCGCCGACAGAAACACATTCATAAAGGCTAACCATAGTGTCACCATGACCGCCCATAACGATAGCTTTAACATCGTCAGCAGAAACGCCAAGTTCCATTGCTACAAAGCAAGCAAGGCGAGAAGAATCAAGTACACCAGCCATACCTACAACGCGGTTAGATGGGAAACCTGTAACTTTCTGCATGTTGTAAACCATTGCATCAAGAGGGTTTGTGATAACAATAACAAAAGCTTCAGGAGCGTGTTGCTTGATAGCTTCACCAACAGTTTTAATAACACCGCAGTTAATACCAAGAAGGTCATCACGGCTCATGCCTGGCTTACGTGGAACACCAGCAGTTACGATAACAACGTCTGCACCAGCAAGGTCAGCATAATCTGTAGAACCAGTTAAGTTTACAGAAGAATTGATAACGGAACGACCTTCCATAATATCAAGGGCTTTACCCTTTGGCATGCCTTCAGTCTGAGGAATATCGATAAGAACGACATCGCCCAAGCCTTTTTGAGCAAGAACAAGAGCCATAGTACCGCCAATCTGGCCAGCACCAACCAAAGCAATTTTCTTTCTAGAAATCATAGGTTATCCTTTTAAAAAGGTTCTGTTTTAAAGACAAGTGTATAGATAGAAAATTATTGATTAAGAAAAAAGATTTTAACATAAAAATGCTCAATTTTGGGCATTTATTTTTCTGGGTCGTGAACAATGTGCAAAACTCTTTGTGGAAATGGGATTTCTAATCCATTTTCATCTAAACATTTTTTGATTTCAGATAAATATTTCTTTTTTAAATCAAAATAATTCCCCGTTTTTGTCCAGACACGGCAAGTGAGTTGAACGGCACTATCCCCTAATTCTGAAACGAAAAAATGCGGTTCTGGCGTTTTTAAAAAAAGTGGTTCTTTTTCAAAAAGTTCCTGAATCAACTGAAGGGCTCGTTCAGAGGAATCATTATAACCTATGCCCACTTGAAATTCTAACCGACGATAAGGATTCCTTGAAAAATTTACAATAGGGCTACCCCATAATGCACTATTTGGTGCAGAAAGAAAAAGACCATCAAGGGTTTCAAATGTGGTATTGAATAAACCGATTCCCACTATTTTACCTTTTATTGCATCACATTCTATGTAATCGCTTGCGTTAAATGGTCGTAAAAACAATAGCAACAAACCAGAAGCAATATTGCTGAGAGTATCTTTCAGAGCAAGTCCTATTGCTAAACTAGCAGCCCCCACCATAGCCACAAGCCCTGCTGTATTTACACCAAGAATATGTAATACAAGTAAAAGGCCAACGACATAAACCCCATAACTAAAAAGCGAATAAATTAATGGTCTAGCTGAAGAATCTAGCCCGCGCCGTTCGGCGCGGTCCAAGAATTTTTTGAAAATAAATAAAACTATCCGCAATAAAAGCAGAATAAAAAGAATCAAAATTAAACGATGTGTGATATTAATATCGCCAAGTAAAGTATCAAACCATTGTTTAAAATTCATAAAAACCTCTCAAAAAAAGATAATAAAGAGATTCATTCGCTACAATATAAAAAATGCTTACCACCAAGCACTCAAATAAAAAATGTCTAAACAATAATTTAAATATTCTGTTATCACAAATAAAAATTTATTCCACTTGTAAATCCTATATACCGACTTGCTGCAGGAGAATTGATATAATTAAAAATAGCACCGGAAGTAAATTCAATTTTCTTATTTAATCGATACCCTAAAGCTAAATAATGAGAACTAATACTAGGTAAGGAAAGCGAATAATCTCCATTAGGTATTTTTAAGGTAACTGTTGGATCGTAAACGCTAACGCTATAATTGATAAAGAACTTTTCTAAATAAAAACTAGCAAACGCTCCTACAAAAAAACTTGTTGTTATATCATAATATTCTTTGGAAAAAGGTTCACATTCTGTAGGAAAAAATAAAAAGAATTCCGTACAATACTCCCCTTTATAGTCTAACTGCGTAAAGTGGTGATAAAGGCCTAAAAAGCCACCAATTTCAATATGTGGCATATTAGCGCCTAACGAAAAATGGTAAAACAAACCATCTTTATACCCCACTCCTGCGCCAGCAAAAAGGTAATCTTTCCCTTTTTTTATATAATCATATTTGAAAGTAAAATCTAAAACACCCACTTCATAAACTATATCTCTACTACCATTATCAAATTCCCTTTCATCTTCTATATTATAATTTAATTTTCCAGTTAATCGCTTAAGAGATGTGTTGGATAGTTGATAGGTATTAGCCCCATGTACTTCTGGAGCTTCAGAAACATCCATATTCAGATGCAAATTTTTCACATAAGTTGATTGGAGGCACCCTGTAAAAAGAAAAATAAAGAACAAGCAAAAAAATTTTTTTTGAAACATTTAATTTATGTCCTAATTTATAATATTGACGAAGAATAAAAAAAAATTAAAGGCTCCCGAAGGGAGCCTTTAAAACGCATTAAACATTAACGAAAATTAAAAATGAATGACACGAACTTTAATTACTTTCGGTAAATTAGAAAGCAATTCGATAATATCATCGCCAATAGCCGATTCAGAATCGATTAAGTTGTACCCAATTTTTCCGTTACTCTTGTTACTGAAACTAGAAATATTGATTCCTGCAGAACCGATAACTTTTGTGATTTCTGCAATCATATTAGGCACGTCTTCGTTAATAACAACTACACGGCTCTTTACACCAGAATGTGGGCGTTCATCAAGCGGTGGGAAGTTTACAGAATTGCGAACGCAACCATATTCAAGATAATCTCTCAATTCTTCAACAGCCATAACCGCACAGTTTTCTTCGGCTTCTTCTGTACTTGCGCCAAGATGTGGCAAGCAAAGAATTTTCGGGTGTGCAATCTGACGGGCATCTGGGAAATCACTGATATAACCAGTCAATTTATCAGAGTCAAGCATTTCATAAACGGTATCCATATTCACAATACCATTACGAGCAAAGTTCAGAATGTATTCACCCTTGAAATCAGCAAGATTTTTTGAGTTCAATAAATCTTCGGTAACACCTTTAATGAAAGGAACATGAACTGTCAAGAAATCAGAAGCAGCCACTACTTCTTCAATTGTTTTCACAACAGTTACTTTATTTGAAAGCAAGTGCATATTAGCTGCATTTGGGTATGGTTCATAAGCAACTACCTTCATATTTTTCCAACGTGCGTAGTTTGCCACCATCACACCGATTTTACCAAGACCGATTACACCGAGTGTTTTTCCGGCAAGTTCAAAACCAGCAAATTTCTTTTTACCCTTTTCAACATCTGTAGAAAGATCTGGAGAATTAACATCTAATTTAGAAACCCATTCTGCTGCCTTATGCACATTACGAATAGCCATACCAAGAGCAGTCATTACTAGTTCAGCTACAGCATTTGCATTAGCACCAGGAGTGTTAAACACACAAACACCTTTTGCACTTGCTTTATCAATAGTAATGTTGTTTACGCCAGCACCTGCACGGGCCACAGCTAACAAACCTTCAAATTCATCAGTGTCTACTTTTGCACTACGAACAAGAATAGCTTGTGGATTTTCAATGGCTTCGCTCACTTCGTAACTTTCATCAAAAAGTTGCAAGCCTTTAGAAGAAATATTATTCAATGTTTTGATTTTATACATGGAATTTTCCTTTTTGAATTAAAAACTTTAAGCCATTGGCGGGTCTTGCCAACGCCCCTTTTCTTTAAGAAGTTGCACAAGTTCATCAAGAGCTTGTTCTTGTGGAATATTTTTCTTAACTGGTTCTAAGCCTTCATAAAGCGAAATATGCCCAGGAGCACCGCCCACATAACCGAAGTCAGCACCTGACATTTCACCTGGACCATTCACAATACAACCCATAACAGCAATAGAAACATCTTGTAAATGCCCAAGCCTTGATTTGATTTCGCCAAGAACTGAACGAATGTCATACAAGGTACGGCCACAACCAGGGCAACTGATAAATTCCGTTTTAGAACGGCGAATTCCGGCGGCCTGCAAAATATCATAAACAAGAGAAAGTGTTTCTTTTGGAGATTCACCAACTTCTGCATAAACGGCATCGCCAATACCATCAAGCAATAAAGAGCCTAATTGCGCTGCTTTACGCATTTTAAACGCCTCACCTTCCCCTTTTTCAATATAAAGTAAAAGCGGATTCTTTTTATTGGCATTTAAAAGCATTCCGGCAAGTGCTCGATAAGAAACTACAGGCGAATTTCCCATATAACAAATCGCTTTATTTTCTTCTATTTCTTTTGAGCCAGAAAGGAACGCGGCTAAATCCGCTTCGTCTTTCAACCAAAGTACAGAAGAATCCCCCACTGGCAACACAAATTCTGCTTTTCGATTTCCATCAACAAATGGCAGAGAAAGGCCAACCGAAACAGGTTGAGCAGCCCCTATTTTCAAGCCAGCCACAAGAGTTTCAAGTGATTCTCGGCGAACATAGGAATATGGGTCTTTAGAAAAACTGGTTTTAGTTTCAACTTCTAATGCACGTGGTTGAGTTTCCTGAATAAGAGAAGCGGCAACAGGAACTTCTGCGACAGGATCTTCAGTCAAAGAAACGCGAATCGTATCGCCTAAACCATCAAGTAATAAAGAACCTATACCAACAGCCGATTTTAAACGACCGTCTTCACCTTCGCCAGCTTCGGTAACGCCGACATGAAGCGGGTACGGTTTCATATTTTTTTCTAAAAGCTTTCCTACAAGCATGCGATAAGCTTGCACTGCAATTTTAGGGTTAGAAGCTTTTAAACTAACAACTACTTGGTCAAAATTTTCTTCTTCGCAAATCGTTAAATATTCAAGAGCACTTTCAACCATGCCTTCTACCGTATCGCCATAACGGAAAAGCATACGAGCTGAAAGAGAACCATGGTTCACACCAATGCGAATCGCTCTATTAAGGCGTTTGGCTTCTTGTAAAAATGGCACAAATGCTTCACGAACTTTTTTACAACCCGCCTCAAAAGATTCTTCTGTTTGATTATCAAGAGTTGCAATCCCTGAGTCAACAAAATTACCAGGGTTAATGCGAACTTTTTCGACCCATTTTAAAGCTTCAAATGCTGCCTTTGGCTGGAAATGAATATCAGCAGAAAGAGGAATATTGCAACCAGCTTCACGAATTTTAGAAACGACATTTTCAAGAGCTAATGCGTCGGCTAAAGTAGGAACCGTAATACGAACAAGGCCACACCCCGCTTTTGCAAGTGCAAGAGTCTGGCGAACCGTTTCTTCTACATCTTTTGGCTTTGTCGTTGTCATTGACTGCACAAGAATCGGAGCATCACCACCAATCAAGGCATTTCCAACCTTAACCTGAATTGTTTTTCTACGTTCAGGGCGTAAAGTGTCGGCTATATAAGAAAAACTTTTATTTTCACTCATAGATTCAAATATAAAAAAGGATTGTAAAGAATAATTTTCCGTTTACCAAAGAAGGTCTGTTATTTAAGTTCAAAACTTAAAATACCCAAATTCCAAGAGCAAGTCCAATAAGAATACCGCCGACCCAAGAACCCATTTGAGCAATTGTTCCCATACGGCGCATTTGTTTTTGTTTGGCTTCTCCATTCGTTAAATTCACTCGTAAAATTTTCACACAAGTTTCATATTCTTGTTTTAATGTGGAATAACTTTTTTCCCAATTTTCACAACGAGCGTTTTCAACTTCTAATTCGGATTGGTGTAATTTTTGTTCAGCTTCACGAATGCTATCACCAACGGCCAAAAGGCTATCACGCAGAGCGAGTTCTTCTTGTACTTCAGATTTTGCAACAGAATCTACTTTTACCATTCCGCTTAAAGAATCTGTTGGTATTTTTGCAGAAACTGTATCGGCTACAACTAAAGAATCTTTCTGAACCAAAGAATCTTGTGGCGTTTTAACAAGAGCAGAATCCACCGAAGGATTTTCTACTGCAAAAGCAAGGCTGCATAACAAACAAAGTATTAAAAAGTTTTTCATAATTTTCCTCTTACAGACAATTAAAAGAAACGTTCTTTAAAAGCGGTGATTGTTTTAAAACGCACTGTTGTTCCTAATTTTTCTAACGCCGTTTCAGCAAGCGTTTTTGAATCAAATAGTGCAAACACAGAAGCACCAGAACCTGACATTAAAGTTTTGAAAGCGCCTGATTTTTCAAGTTTATTTTTCAAATCCTGAATCATTGGATATTTTGGAAAAACAGATTTTTCAAACTTGTTGTAAAATTCAAACGATAACGTTACATTCCAATTGGATTTAAAAGCATTCCAACGATTTTCTCCCGAAGGAACAACGCCTGCGTAAGCATCTTTCGTTGGAACTGCACAATGCGGAGTGGCTACAAGCACTGCTTTTGGAAATTCTACAGAAGCAGGCCTTAATTTTTCACCAATTCCTTCTGCAAACGCTGTTCCGCCCTGAACAAGAAACGGAACATCAGCCCCTAGTTTTGCCCCTAATTTTTCAAGTTCTTCACACGAAAGATTGGTTTCCCAAATTCTATTTAACAAGCGTAAAGCCGCGGCGGCATCGGCACTACCGCCACCAAGTCCAGCCCCAAGTGGCATTAATTTTTCTAAATACAATTTTGCTCCGCAAGAAGTATTTGTTGTTTCTTGCAAAAGTTTAGCCGCTCTAAAAACCAAATCTTTTTCTACAGGGTAATCTTGAGAAACATTGTATGATAAAGTAATTTCACCAGAAGAATTTTTTTCTGCTGATAAAAAATCTCCCATATCCAGTGTTTGAAAAACGGTACCTAAATCATGATAACCATCTGCACGTTTATTCAAAACATCTAAAAACAAATTCACTTTTGCAGGAGCAAATTCTTTTTCCATTTTTTCTCCACTAAGTTCTCGGGGTGTTCATCAGATTTCTGATTTCTTCTTCACCCATAAGCATTTCGCGCTTTTTAGAATTTTTTGTTTCACGGCTACAAATGCCTCGTTTTTCTAACTGGTCTACAATTTTTCCAGCCCGAGAAAACCCGACACTAAAAGTTCTCTGCACATTTGAAATAGAAATACTTCCAAGACCTGCCGCCCACAGAGCCACTTCATACATCAACGGGTCTTCTTTCCCTAATTTAATTGGCCCACCATCTAGTTCAACAGCACCTTCTTCTTCTGTTTCAAAACTTTCAAGTTGTGGGTAATTCACATTTTGGCAAGCACAGGCATTGGCTAATTTTTCGGCTTCTGGGTCAGAAAGGAACGCTCCATGAACACGAATTGGTTCAGGATCATTTCCGCCACGATAAAGCATATCACCGCGACCAAGTAAACGTTCAGCCCCATTTGTATCAAGGATAATTCTTGAATCTAAAGCTTGCCCCACTTTAAAAGCAATTCTTGTTGGTAAGTTAGCCTTGATTAAACCCGTAATCACTTGTGAAGAAGGCCTTTGCGTTGCAAGAACCAAATGAATCCCAACAGCACGCGCTTTTTGAGCTATACGAGCAATTGAAGTTTCGACTTCTTTACCAGCAACCATCATCAAATCTGCAAGTTCATCAATTATCAAAACAATAAACGGCATGCGAACCGCTTCTTCTGGCGGTAAGTCAAGCGGCATTTCTCCAGCAAGTAACTTTTCATTGAAACCATTTATATTACGAACTTTTGCCCGACCAAGAACTTCATAACGCCTATCCATTTCGCGACACATCCATTTTAACGCCTGCACAGCAACATCTGGCTGCGTTATTACTGGGTGCAATAAATGCGGAATACTTTCATACATTTTAAGTTCAACCACTTTTGGGTCTACAAGCAAAAGCCTTAATTCATCTGGAGATTTACTCAAAAGAAGACTTGTCATTAAAACGTTTACACAAACAGATTTACCAGCGCCTGTTTGCCCTGCAATTAAAAGGTGTGGAGCTTTAGCCAAATCCATTGTAAAAGCATGGCCTGTAATATCTTTTCCAAGCACAACTTGTAAAGAATCCGGAGTTGGAACAAACACCCCACTATCTAAAACATCTCGGCAATAAATAATCTGTTTCTTGCGATTTGGAATTTCTATACCTACAACAGATTTTCCAGGAATCGGAGCTAATATACGTATAGAAACTGCTTGCAAAGCCATTGCCAAATCATCTTGCAATGAAAGGAATTTAGCCACTTTAATGCCAGGGCCTGGTTCCACTTCAAAGCGAGTAATCACAGGGCCTGTTACAATGTTTGTCACTTTACCGCGGACTTTATACGTTTCAAGATTCATTTCTAGCTGAGAGGCTATTTCTTGCAATTCTTCAGCTGTATAATCAGGGAGTTGTGTTGGCGAAGAATCCAGAATAGATTCCATTTTTGGAATTTCATATTCGGCATATTCAACTTCTGTCTCTACCGGGTCTTCAACTGCATTTTCAGCATTTTCAATTTCACCTTCAGGTTCTACTTCATTTTCATTTAAAGACTCTTCGACAATTTCTTCTTCTGGTTCTGCTTCAAAGACAAATGATTCTTGTTCATCGTCTTGTTCTTTTGAGGATTTTCTTAAAACGCCAACCACTTGGGGTTTTTCTTTTTGTTCATCTTCCCATTCATTTATTTTACGAATACGACGGAGTTCGGCAATTTCGTCACGGATTTTTCGTTTTTCTACATCGCCTAATTTATCGCGATTTTCTCTAAGAATACGTTCTAAATATTCAAGTCTGTCTTCACGCGTTGGTTCTATTTGCGAAGCGTCTTCAGAGAAAGGAATTTCTTCTTCAGAAAGTGGAGGCAATTCATTTCCCCATGGCTTAGAGAATGGTTTTGTTTTAATAAGTATTTCAGATTGATCCCAAGAAGCAACGTCATCTATTGCTGGAGAATTTTTTTGTTTTTTCTTACTAGGAAGTTCTTCTTTTACAATATTTTGGAAGGTCAGTTGTTTTTCTTCTTTTCGTTTTTTACGCCAAGCATAAAATTCTACAACCTTCTTGGAAAGTAAAGCAGCAAAAGTTTTTAAGAAATGCAAATGTTTCAAACGCAAGCCAAAACAAGAAGCAAGCACTGCTACGATGGCTAAAATACCTAGTAAAAGCGGTAATATATAAGAAGAACCGCACACACTACTTAACTCTTTGGATAAAACAAAGCCAAGAAGACCGCCATCTGTGTCCGAAGAAGAGTCTGCTCCATAGATGCGCAATGAAAGTAAAAAAGAAAAGCAAAGCGATAATAAAAAGAACCCACCACCAAGTCTTAAAAACAAAAATTTCTGCCAACGCGTAAATGCAAAAATTCCAAAAAAGACAAGCCCAAGGGCAAATACTAAAATGGAAAGATGACCAAAAAATTCTAATAGAGAAGTAATCCAAATATTGCCTAAATAAGGACCCAACCAGTTAGTGTTGCCTTTTGCATAAAGAGTAAACAACGCAATAAGAATCCAAGAACCCAAAAGAGAAAAAATGGAGCCAACAAGCAAATGCAAATGCGGCGAAGATTTAGTTTGTTTCGTTTTTGTCTTCGTTGACTTTGCCGCCACAGAATCCTCCAAAAAAAAAAGCAATTAACTTTTAACAATATAGAAAAAGAGCTTAAACTTTAAAAAATAAAAGCCCCGATTTCTAAGAAATAGGGGCTTCGTGGATGATGCAGGGATCGAACCTGCGACCCGCTGATTAAGAGTCAGCTGCTCTACCGACTGAGCTAATCATCCAATCACTGCGAGCAATTATAGAAATTTGCTCTGTATTGGCAAGGGATTTTTTTTGAAAAAGTTCAAATTTCAAAAAAATTACTTCGATGTAGCCGTATAGATGCCATCCCAAGGAGTTCCAACCGGAACTGGAGGCGATTTTTTATACTCTTCACAACGTGCAATATAAATAGCTGAAGGCGTTGTTTTGGAACCAGGATCTTTATCTGGGTGATGTGGCTCTAACAACTCCGCTTCTTTAAAGCATTCTATCGCTTTATCCCATTCTGTATTACAATAAGCCTCTCTGCCCTTTTCCCAAATATCAATTAATTTCTGAATTTCTTTTGCTTGTTCTGAACCATCGTTTCGCGCTAATAACTCATAAGTCCGTACCGGTTCTGATTTACCAACCACACGCACAATATCTAAAGAACGATAAAGGAACGAATTGGGTTCTAAAAGATTTTTCGTTGTTTCGCTTATCTGGATATAAGCCCCGTATTGTTTTGCCGCACTTTCTAAACGAGCTGCTAAATTAACAGCATCCCCCATCATGGTATAGTTTTTACGCACAGCAGAACCCATATTCCCTGTCACAATATCACCAGAATTGATACCTATCCGCATGTGCATTTCTTTTACCGGAGTAGGCCATTTATCATTTTCCTGAATCCATTTTTTACGAAGTTCCAATAATTTTTCTTGCATAGAAACAGCCGTTTCACAAGCACTTTGTGCATGGTTCGGGAGTTTCATCGGGGCACCAAAAAAGGCTATAATTGCATCCCCTTCGTACTTATCAAGTGTTCCACGATTCTTTAACAAAATATCAGTCATTCCCCCCAAATATTCATTCAGCAATTCTACTAAACGAGTCGGGTCCGCTATTTTTTCTGAGAAAGTGGAAAAACCGGCAATATCTGTAAAATAAGCAGTCAATTCAGATTTTACGCCACCAAGTTGTGGTTTAATTTCTTTGTCAAGCATTTCTTGGATAAGAGCCGGAGAAATGTATTGTTTAAAAGCATCATTCAAAAATTGTTTGTCTTTTGATTCAAAATAGGTTTTAATAAGCAACGCACTGATTGTCGTAAAAAGTAAAACCAACGTAGGTTCTGCAAAGCCAAGATAAAGCCCCTTACTAAACGCATAGTTTCCTAAAATAGCTAAAACAGCAACTAGAATAAGAATACCCGGGAACAAAAAATAATTCCTAAGATAAAGCGCGACTAATGTACAGAAAAGCGCAATAAAAACAATTATCAACAATTGCCAATGCCATTCCAAATTCACTAAAAAACGCCCTCGTAAAATATTTTCCAAAACACTTGCATGAACAAGAACTCCTGGATAATTTTCTTCGTGCGGAGCGGTTACAAAATCAAATAATGCAGTAGCCGCAGAGCCTAGGATAAAAATTTTACCTTCATAAAGCCCTGGATCTAAACGACGTTTTGCTACATCATAATAAGAAAGGTGATAAAAACTACGGCGAGCTTTGGCCGTATTAAAACGACTGCCATAAGTAATGCGGAATTGTCCATTTTCATCTATTGGTACTTTAATGTTTTTACCAAAACGAATTTCATCTCCTTTTTTTAAATAAGCAACATCAGTAATAGAATGTTCTCTGATATCACGCAAAACGTCATCTGAAAGGATAATGAAATTAGAACGCCATTTTTTCGTAGAAAGATCATAAGAAATATCTAAATCACAAGAAAAGCGGACAGGTGTATTATTGGGCAAATTGGCAATTGAATCTTTAAAATAATCTAAAACAGAAACTGTATATGTTGAAATAATCGCCTCTTCTTCTTCTTCGCTATCAAACAAAACAAATTGGTTTTCAACTTCTTCATTTTGTTTAATCGTTATGCTTTCTTGAATTTCTATTTCAGTTTTCCCAATATCTTTTAGTTTATGTTCAGAAAGAGTAAGTAAAGCCGCACTTAAACGAGGTGTAAGAACCTGCCCGTCTAAAATTTCAATTTCATATTCTTCATCATGCCGCGAAACGACAACACGTGTCGTTGGTTGTAAAAACGGCATTTGTTCATCACTTTTTTCTAAATGCTTATTTTCTTGAAGTTCTTTTAAAAGAGCTCTAAACATCGGGTAAGAAAATTGCGGGTATGTACTTTCTAGCTTTCCTGACGACGCATTTCGAATAAAACCAAATGGTTGTCCTAAATCCACATATTTTCCAAGATGGATTTTTACGTTCTCTGCTTTTTGGCCATAAAGATGCAAAACAGTAGCAAGTGTAAGAGAAGGATAAATTTTTGTATATTCAGAGTAAAGTTCTGGATTGGGGAAACGATGAAAAAGAGAAATTCTTCGGATAACACCATCTTGGTCTGGGTAAGCATTTACTGCCCCTGCAGCTACTGCAGCTTCAGAAAGTTCTGGGAAAATATTGTCAATTAATTCTTTCGATTCTATTTTCTCTGGCAAATCTGCTTGAGAAACATCCATTGCATTTTTGGTTTGAATGGCTTGTTGCCATAAAGGTGTACTAAGGCCTTCCCATTGGGATTTATGTTGGTAAGCACTTCCATTTTCAAAGAGGTAACTAACAACCGTATTTTTATTTTTAACAATCGCATCTAAAAGAACAGAGTCATCGTTAAACGAATGTTTTAATCGTGTAGCCAAAGAATCCCAGTCTTGACCAGGGATTGCTGTATTTAAAGCCGTTATCGTTTTTTCTGTTTGTTGAGCACCAAAATCGGCGGTTTTAAAAAGAATATCAAATAAAATGGCAGAAGCCCCACCATCATTCAATGATTTTACAACATCGGCATGAATGTTTCTTGACCATGTATTATAAGGGCCTAATTTAACCAAAGAAGGTTCGTCAATATCAACAATATAAATGTTTGGGTCTGCAAGTTGCGAAACCGTAACGCCTTCCGTTTCAACAGTTTCTTCATTTTCTGAAGTTAAAGAAGCCCACTTAAATAAGGAATCATAAAAGATATTCTCTAATTTTTCAACCCATTCTGCCACTTGAAGAAAGGGAGTAATAGAAGGCGAAGAAAAAAGCACAACAAGAAGCGTCAAAAAAGTACTTGACAACAACGCAGCAAGAATTTTTTTTACTGGTTTTTTTAATTTTATTTTCTTTTTTGATTCCATACAAAAAAAATAATTAAAGAAATAAAACAAAAAAGCCTATTACTATTATGCAATAGGCTTTTCTAAGTTCTATTTATAAAAAACTTATAGAGTTTTAAAGAAACTCCTGGCGCTCGGTCATGTCAGATTGCAAACAAATTTGCATCTGCCGCGACACTCGCTTATAGAGTTTTCATAAACTTGACATAAGCGGCAAGAGTGTCACAGAATACTTCATCTGGAGTATTGTCGCCAACAATGTGAGTTATGATAGCCGGGTCATACTTTTCAAGAACAGCTGCTGTTTTTGAACGGTATTCTTCAAGACGACGTTTAATGATAGATTCATCAGCGTCATCTTTTCGGCCTTCAATCTTTGCACGATTCAAAAGGCGAGCTACAATTGTTTCGTCATTTGTAATATCAAGTACAAAAACGTGTTTTACATCAACGATGGGCTTAATCAAATCTACTTGATCTGGAGTACGTGGAATACCATCTAAAAGAAGCATATCTTTATCCGGATTTAATTTATTGGTATCCACTAAACCATTGACGTATCTTTGGAAAATCTGAACAGTTGCTTCATCAGGAACAAGCATACCCTTGCTAGAATAAGAAGCAAGGAGCTGACCATTTTCACTAGACGGAGCAATTCCACGGAAAATATCACCAGTAGAAAGATGCTTTAAACTAGTAGTTGCTGCAAGCTTTGCACCAACGGTGCCTTTACCGGAACCTGGAGCACCAAAAATAAGAACTGCTGGAATTTGTGCCATATTTTTATCCTTTTTTGTTTATTGTGAAATTCTATGCAGAAGGCAGAGCTTCTGATTTAAAATCAAGTTTTCCTTCAAGAACATCTACCGTTATTGTTGAAAAATCTGAAAATTCGCCAACAAGTAAACCTTCTGCTATCGGGTCTTCTATGTACTGTTGCAAAGCCCGACGAATAGGGCGAGCACCGAGAGCCGGGTCATAGCATTGTTCAACAATATAAAGCTTAGCTTCTTGAGAAACTTCTAACATTATACCGCGTTCAGAAAGGTAATTTTGTAATAAAGACAACTGGATATCCACAACAGAAACCAATTCTTCTTTAGAAAGGCAACGGAACACAATCTGATCGTCAATACGGTTCAAAAGTTCTGGAACAAAAGCTCTTTTCACTTCATCACGAATAGACGCTTCCATTCTTTCATATTCTTCACCTTCACCCGTTTTGGTAAAGCCCATTCCACCACGATGGCGGATTTCTCTTGCACCCACATTTGATGTCATAATGATTATCGTATTTTTAAAATTAATACGACGACCATAAGAATCCGTTAAAATTCCATCATCTAAAATCTGAAGGAGCAAATTATAAACATCCGGGTGAGCTTTTTCAATTTCATCTAAAAGAATCAAGGAATAAGGACGCTTGCGAACTTTTTCTGTTAATTGTCCACCATTAGATTCAAAACCTACATAACCTGGAGGAGCGCCTATCAAGCGAGATATGCTGTGTTTTTCCATATACTCACTCATGTCTATTCGAATCATAGATTCTTCTGAACCAAAAAGATTTTCACAGAGCACTTTAGCCAGTTCAGTTTTACCGACACCTGTCGGGCCTAAAAAGAGAAAACTCCCCAACGGCCTTTTTGTATTGCGAATGCCAGCACGTGAACGCCTGATAGCTTTAACAACTGCTTTTACAGCATAATCCTGACCAATAATACGCTTTTTAATATCAGAATCTAATTGTAAAAGTTTTTGAGTTTCTTCTGCCGCTAAACGAGTTACCGGAACTCCAGAAATCTGACTGATTACATCGCGAATGGTATCTTTATCCACGACAAGAGTTTCATTCTTTTTATGCTCTTCCCATTCTTTACGTGTATTCGCTAACTCTATTTTTAATTTTTCAATTTTATCTCGATAATCTGCAGCCAGTTCAAAATTTTGCGCGGCTACGGCATCATCTTTTTTGACAGAGCATTCATCACATTCCCGTTCTAATTCACGGATTGCTGGTGGCGTTGCAAGGCTATTTAACCGAATGCGCGCACCAGCTTCATCGAGAATATCAATCGCTTTATCTGGTAAAAAACGTTCGTTAATATAACGTTCAGAATACACTACTGCATCGCGGATAGCATCATCTGTATAAATAACTTTATGATGCGCTTCGTATTGTGGACGAAGTCCATTTAAAATTTCAATAGATTCTTCTGTTGTCGGAGGACTTACAATAATTCGTTGGAATCGTCTTTCTAATGCAGCATCTTTTTCTATATAGCGGCGGTATTCGTCTAATGTTGTGGCTCCAATACACTGGAGTTCACCACGAGCAAGAGCCGGTTTAAAAATATTAGAAGCATCTAAAGCGCCGTCAGCTCCACCGCCAGCCCCAACAATTGTATGGAGCTCGTCGATAAACAAAATAATCGAATTATCAGAGCGTTGGAGTTCTGCAATAAGACCTTTCACGCGTTCTTCAAATTGCCCACGGTATTTTGTCCCAGCAACCATAGCCGCCACATCTAAAGAAATAACGCGTTTGTTTTCCAAAATTTCTGGAATTTTTTTCTGTACAATTTTTTGAGCTAAACCTTCAACAACAGCCGTTTTACCAACACCTGGTTCGCCAATCAAAGCAGGATTGTTTTTCTTTCTTCTAGAAAGCACTTGTATCAAGCGTTCTATTTCTTCTGTTCTGCCGATAATCGGGTCTAATTTTCCTTGGCGAGCAAGTTCTGTAAGGTCTCTACCAAAATGGCTTAGAACTGGTGTTTTCGTTTTTGTAGAACGCTGTGATTTTCCCATTTGATTCTGGAAATTCTGCGTTTGAAACTTTCCTTCTTCAGTTTCTTTTTTTATTTCTTCTAAAGCGGCTTCTACCGCTTCATAAGTCACATTGTACTTTGAAAGCGTAGCTACTGCAGGTGAATCCTCTACTTTCAAAAGTGCTAACAAAAGGTGAGAAGTTTCAAGAATTGAACAACCTCTTTGTTTTGCTTCCTCTGCAGATTTCTGAACAACAGCTTTACTTCTCGGTGAAAATTCAATCATCAGAGATGATTTCGTGATAGTGTCACCATTTTCAGCAAGCGACCTTTCAATATCTTCTTCCATTGCGTCAAGATCAACCCCCAACCTAAGAAGAATATTTGACGCAATATTTGCTCGTTCTTTAATGAGTGCTAAAAGTAAAAATTCACTACCTAGCATTTCACAGCCAGATTTTGCGGCTAAGTTTCTAGCTAGAGTCATTACTTTTTTATAACCTTCAGAAAAATTCCCGCGTTTCATACTAACCTACCTTTTCTGAAATTTTCCCATGAGTCATAATATAACGCTTTGAAGCACAATTTGCCAAGCGTTCATCGTGAGTTACCACCAAAAAAGTCTGATTAAATTCTTTATTCAACTTTGAAAAAAGTTCATTTAACATTTCTGCATTTTTTTCATCTAGATTACCGCTAGGCTCATCAGCTAAAACAATAGCAGGTTCGTTCATTAAAGCTCTTGCGACAGCAACTCTTTGGCGTTCTCCACCAGAAAGTTCTCTAGGTAAATGTTTCAAACGATCTTTTAACCCAACGGTTTCAAGTAAATACATTGCTCTATCTTTTATTTCTGCAAAAGATTTTTCGTTTAAAATTCTTGCAGGGACGCAAACATTTTCAAAAGCAGTAAATTCAGAAAGCAAATGATGGAACTGGAAAACAAAGCCTATATGCTTACGATGGTAAGCATCTTTTTCTTCAGAAGTCGCCCGTGAAAAATTTTTCCCATAAAAGAGAATTTCTCCAGCCGTAGGCGTATCCAAAAGGCCAATCAAATTCAAAAACGTTGACTTTCCAGAACCAGAAGCACCTGTTAAAACAGCAAATTCACCTTGTTTCAAAGAAAAATCCACACCATTTAAAATAGAAAGGGCTTCGCCAGTTTCTTCAAAAACTCTTGTAAGATTTTTGGTTTCTAAAATAAAATCACTCATGACGAATTGCCCCCACAGGATCTAAACGACTTGCTTTCCAAGCAGGAAGTAATGTCGCTAAAACGCAAAGTGCTATTCCTATAACAAAAATCACAACCACATCTAAAAAGTGAACTTGTACTGGAAAATAAGGCAAAACATAAACATCGCCGGGGAGAGTAATAAACCTATATTTTTCTTGTAACAGACAAAGTAATAAACCAAAAGAACCGCCAAGCAATGTTCCGCCCACGCCAATAAAAGAACCCATCAGCATAAACACCCGCATAACAGCTGCTTTTGAAAAACCCATACTCCGTAAAATCCCGATTTCTTTTGTTTTATCAATAACAACCATTATCAAAGAACTGATAATATTAAATGCAGCCACAAGAATTATCAAACAAATAACCGCTGCGACAATGAATTTTTCATAATTCATCCATTTAAGCAAAGTAATGTTTTTTGTTTTCCAATCAAGTGCATAATAAGAAACAGAAAGTGATTCAGAAAGTTTTGTTACCGTTTCTGATGCTTTCCAAAAATCTTTTACGCGAATTTGTAGCCCAGTCACTTTATCACCGATTCCAAGAAGCTTTTGCATTTCAGGAATTCCAACATAAACCAGGTTTGCATCATATTCATACATTCCGGTTTCAAAAATGCCGCTAACAACAGCTTGCATCATTTTAGGGCCACCAGAAGCAAGCATCGCATCTGGACTCTGGAATGTCTGTAATACAATTTTATCGCCAACAACAACGCGTAAACGATTCGCAAGACCAATACCTAAAATAACTCCGGGCCTTAAAGTGCCCCCCATATCAGGCAAACTATCTACAGAATAATGTCCCCAACGAATTTTCTGGTGAATATCCACCACTTGTTTAGAACGTTCTGGGTCAATCCCATAAATAACCACCCCATCGTTTACTTTACGGGAACTTATTCCCATTTTATAAACGAGATAGGGAGCAACAGCCACTACAGTAGAATCGGCTTTCTTAACTTCTGAAATCAATTCTTCGTAAGCACCAAATGGTTCACCATCATAACTCAAAACATCAACATGCGCATCTTTACCAATCATCTGAGCGGTAACTTCTTCTTCAAAGCCATTTACGGCTGCTAAAGCTACAACAAGCGCAAAAACTCCTATGCTCACTCCAAGCAAACTAAAAATGCCAATCAATGAAACAAAAAGGCTTTTACGCTGAGCGCCAAGATAACGAAATGCAATCAACCATTCAAGTTTATTCATGGTTACACCAATTCAAAAAAATTACTGCTCAGGTTTCATCAATGGGAACAACTGAACATCACGGATGGTTTGCTGGTTTGTTAAAAGCATGACCATGCGATCAATACCAAAACCAACACCACCCGTTGGAGGTAAACCACTTTCGATAGCATGCAAGAAGTTTTCATCCATAGGGTGAGTTTCGCCTTCACCACCACGACCGCGTTTAACTTGTTCTTCTAAAAGTTCACGCTGGCGAAGTGGGTCATTCAATTCAGTATAAGCGTTACCTAATTCCCAACCATTCGCATAAGGTTCAAATTGTTCAATAAGCCCTTCTTTTTCACGGTGCTTTTTACAAAGTGGCGTGCTTTCTGTAGGCATATCTTTGATAATTGTTGGCTGAATGAGTTTATCTTCAACAGTCAATTCAAAGAGTTCTAAAATTCCACGACCACGGCTAAATTCGCCATCTAACTTAGCACCGCGTTTTTCAATTTCATTTTTAATATCGTCATCACTCATTTCTTCAACTTTTAAGCCACCAAATTTTTCAATAGCTTCAATCATTGTATAACGAGGCCATGGCGCTTTAAAATCAATTTCTTTCCCTTGATAAACAACCTTAGTTGTGCCGTTTGCCGCAATACAAGCGCGTTCATAAATATTTTCAAAATGAACCATCATATCATTGTAATCAGCATAAGCCTGGTAAAATTCAAGGCCGGTAAATTCCGGGCTATGAGTTCTATCCATACCTTCGTTGCGGAAGTTTTTACTAAACTCAAACACGCGTTCTAAACCGCCAACGATACAACGTTTCAGATAAAGTTCCGGAGCCACTCTCAGATAAAGTTCCATATCACAAGCATTATGGTGTGTTGTAAACGGCCTAGCATTTGCGCCACCATAAATTGGTTGTAACGTAGGTGTTTCCACTTCAATAAAACCTTGTTCAATCAAATACTCGCGGATAGACTGCATGATTTTAGAACGTTTAATGAAAACATCTTTCACATCATCATTCAAAGCCATATCGGTATAACGCTGGCGGTAGCGTGTATCCACATCTGCAAATTCATTGAAAATTATTTTATTGCCATTTTCATCAATTTTTTCTTTTGGAGTTGGCAATGGGCGAACTGCTTTAGAAAGCATTTTAACAGAAGAAACTTTTACAGAATATTCTCCTGTCTGGGTTTCAAACATAACCCCTTCAACGCCAATAAAATCGCCAAGGTCAATAAGTTTTACAACTTCATAATTTTCTTCGCCCACAATATCACGGGCACAAACCACTTGCAAACGACCATAACGGTCTTTCAAGTGCATAAAACAAACTTTTCCCTTTCTATTGAATCGAACGACCCGACCAGCAAAAGAAATAGTCGTTTCATTAGCCAAAAATTCTTCTTTTTTTTCTTTTAAAAGACAAGAATCATGAGAACGATTAAAACTATGTGGGTAAGCTTCTATACCCATTTCTTTAAATTTTTCAAGCTTTTGTAAGCGAGCAACAACCTGATCGTTTTTATCTTGCATGGTAAAATTCCTAAAAAAATGTTCGCTCGCCAATATAGAAATTTTAAGAATAAGACAATTCTTGAAACTACATAAAAAACGTTTAAACTCGCTTAAATTGTGCGTTTAAGAAACTCTTAGCTCTAAAGATACAAGAGAGAAATAAGTTTACGTCAATCTTTACGCACACCAATAAAATTTCACCCCAAAATTTGGTGAAATAAGAAATGTCAAAATAAAGCTAAAAACTACCCTAAACGCTTAAAGAATAAAGCACCAAGCGGAGGGAGATTCATTGAAATACTCCACTGGCGATTCTGCCAATGGATATCATCGGCACGAACTTCTCCAGAGTTTCCGACATTAGAACCGCCAAAAGATTCAGCATCCGTATTGAAAATTTCTTTCCACACGCCAGGAGATGGAGCCCCGATACGATAACCATGACGCGGAACAGGTGTAAAGTTAAACACGCACAAAATCTGTTCACCTTTAGCGCTTTTACGCACAAAACTTACAATAGAATTGTCTGCATCATCGCACCAAATCCATTCAAAACCATCGCTATGGTGGTCCACTTCCCAGAAAGCCGCTTCTTGCTTGTAAATGTTCCCAAGAACCTTAACCATATCATGCAATTTACGGTGAGATTCCCAGGTAAGCAAATGCCAATCTAGAGAGCGTTTTTCATTCCATTCGCGGAACTGTCCAAAATCGTTCCCCATAAAATTGAGCTTTTTACCAGGATGTGCGTATTGGAAAGCATAAGTCAAACGCAAATTCGCAAATTTCTGCCAGAAATCGCCAGGCATTTTACCAAGCATGCTACCCTTTCCATGAACCACTTCATCATGGCTAAAAACTTGAATAAAGTTTTCAGAATAAGCATACATCATGCTAAAAGTCAATTGATTATGGTGGTATTTACGATGAATCGGTTCATGAGAAATATAACTCAAGAAATCGTTCATCCACCCCATATTCCACTTATAATGGAACCCAAGGCCACCCTGTTCTGGCGGGCGCGTAATGCATGGGAAACTCGTTGACTCTTCAGCAATCAAAATAGCATGTGGAGTAAGGCGGCCCATAATGCTATTCAAATGTTTCAAAAATTCAAGCGTATCGTAATTAATATTACCGCCATCTTTATTGGGGACCCAACCGCCCGGACCTTTACCATAATCCAAATAAAGCATACTAGCGACAGCATCAACACGAAGCCCATCACAATGGAATTCTTTCAACCAATAAACGGCATTTGAAATCAAGAAGTTTGAAACTTCATTACGTGCAAAGTTGAAAATATAGGTTCCCCAATGCGGGTGTTCACCTTGACGAGGATCTGCATGTTCATAACAAGCAGTACCATCAAAACGGCCTAAAGCATGAGAATCTTTTGGGAAATGAGCTGGCACCCAATCAAGAATCACGCCAATTCCATTTTGGTGGCACAAATCCACAAAACGCCTAAACTGGTCAGGAGAACCATAACGACTTGTCGGAGAATAATACCCTGTTACCTGATAGCCCCAAGATTCATCTAACGGGTGTTCTGCAAGTGGCAAAAATTCAACATGGGTATAGCCCATTTCTTTCAAATATGGGATAAGAGTATCAGCCAATTCGTCCCAAGTCAAAAAGCGATCCGGATTCATTGGGTCGCGTTTCCAAGAACCCGCATGCACTTCATAAATATTCATCGGAGCACCAAAAACGCCTGTCGCGTGGTGCGTATCCATATACAATTTATCGTTCCATTCGTAACCATCTAAATGCGTTATCACAGAAGCAGTAGCAGGGCGCATTTCACTCAATTTAGCAAGTGGGTCAATTTTAACATGGAGACTCCCGTCCATTCCATGAATTTCAAAACGATAAAGTTCATTTTCTCCGATTTCAGGAATAAAAATTTCCCAGACGCCAGAATCTCCTAAAAGTCGCATTGGGTGACGACGGCCATCCCAGGAATTAAAAGAGCCAACAACAGCAACAGCTCTAGCATTAGGAGCCCAAACAGCAAAATGCACACCAGGAATCCCTTGGTGTGTTACAAGATTAGCCCCTAATTTACGATAAAGTTCATAATGTCTGCCAGCATTAATAAGATAACGGTCAAAATCCGTTAAAACCGGCATAAAGGCGTATGGGTCTATTACATGGTAAACATTACCACCCTCTAAAGTAATATGCAACCGATACTGAAACGGTTCATAATCCATATCCAAAACCGCTTCATAAAAACCAGAATCGCCCAATTTAACAAAATCAAATTCTATGGAACCATCCATAGATTCAGCACGGACAAAAATGGCATGAGGCTGATAAGTTCTAACGACAGTCTTTACACCCTTATCGGTCTGAAGTGGGTGAATTCCCAAAAAAGCGAAGGGGTCTTTACAATCAAAATTCCAAATTGATTGCATTTGCTCGTCATTCAAACTAGTAAAAGCCTTCCATTCAGCCATAAAAAAATCCTTTCCCATTACGGTCATAAAGCTCTTTTATATACAAAAAGAGTTTCTCCTAATGTATATATTTTTTCATAATCTGTATAAAAAAATCCTATTATTTTCTCAAAAAAACGGAAAAGCCTCGGCTAAAACAGGAAATTCCTTACGCCATTCACGGACTTCTTCTGGATTCACTTCAGCAGAAATAACCATTTCTTTATCAAAAGCAGAGGCAAGGACTTCACCTTTAGGAGAAATAATACAAGACCCACCCGCATAAGAAGCATAAGGGTCTTTACCGATTCTATTTACCCCAAAAACATAAGCCTGATTTTCTACAGCACGGGCTTTAAGAAGAATTTCCCAATGAGAATCCCGGACAGAAGGCCACGAAGCCCCAACATAAAAAGCCTCACTTCCAAGAGAAACCGCTTTACGAAAATGTTCAGGAAACCGCAAATCAAAACAAATAAACGGTGAAATTTTCAAGCCATTCCAATCAAACGAAACCACTTCAGAGCCGGCCGAAAAATATTTCTTCTCAGAAAAAAATGGTTGCATTTTATCGTAAAGCACAACCGGAGTTTCTTGCTTTGGAGAAAAAACACCTACACGATTTTTCAAACAAGAACCATCCACAGCAATACCGCCACCAAGAACAACCGATTCCGTTTCTTTAGCCAGGTCAGACAAAAACGCAACCGTCGAAGAATCAGTCAAAGAAAAATCTTCAGCAGTCCCCTCTTTAGGCGCATGCATAAACCCCGTTGCAAACATTTCTGGCAAAGCAATCAACGACCCTTTCTTCACAGAAACCGTCGAAAGCAAATCCCTAACTTTTCTAAAATTCGCCTGTTTATCGTTCCAGACAACATCCCATTGCAAAAGATACACAACCATCATTTACACCTAAAAAACTTTTTTCCAACTTTCAAAATATACATCAAAATTATACAAAGGGAGAAGTCTCTCCCTCGCTTCAACTAGCTTTGTTCATACTTCACAAAGCCATTTTCCGCTACCCACTCGAGTACTCACGCTCACACCGCTCTTTTTCGCATCTTTACACTAGCCTCTTGTCATTGCGAGCCGTGCTGAATGCACGGCGTGGCAATCCCCTTGCAAGCCTCTTGTCATTGCGAACCCCAACAAGATGTTTTTGCGAAGCCTAAATGTGAGCCTGCCACGAGCCACACTTGTGGCGTGGTGGAAGCAATCTCTTTGCCAACAGATCGCCACACTGCGTTCGCGATGACAACTTGCTAACAGATGGCGTCATTTCATTCGCCATGACAACCTGTTTTTACACTTGCCAGCAACTTGTCATTGCGATGGAACGTAGTGACAGAAGCAATCTCATCGCAATTCCCGGCACAAGTTCTGTAAACATTCTTTTGCAAAATTTTATGATAACAATTCATTTGCTTAAGCGTTTATACAAGTAGAAACCTTGCTTTGTCTTTAAAGCAAAGTTCTGCCTTTTTTTATATGAAACTTTAACCTTAAACAAAAAAACGCTTATGACGAAAAAACA
>Ga0233378_1000033_pt1 | contig 52190 bp, 39 predicted proteins | sample ElkDunMinimDraft_7_FD_180690 | JGI IMG/M metagenome (GOLD analysis project Ga0233378, IMG submission 180690) | Fecal eukaryotic communites from dung pellets of Tule Elk in California, USA - Elk Dung E4 | ecosystem: Host-associated > Mammals > Digestive system > Large intestine > Fecal | place... | reverse complement strand
TCTACGCTCGCAATTCACTATACCCGAAAAGGTGCAGACAATAATATTAACTCGTGGCGAGGGGCGCACTCCGATGCCGGAGAAAGAACAGCTTCACAAGTTGGCTCAGAGTCAAAGCACAATGTGTATATATCTCAGTGCGGGTATTGTAGACCAGGTGCAGGAGGAACTCCTGCAGGCTTATCCGCCTGAAACTCCTGTTGCGGCATGCTACAAACTGACATGGAAGGAGGAACGGATATATCGCGGACAACTGAAGGACTTGGCAAAGATTGTGAAGGAAAACAATCTTACGCTGACCACATTGCTTGTTGTAGGCGAGGCTATAGACAACCGGCAAGGTCTTTCAAAACTCTATTCTCATGAGTTTAAGCATCTGTTTAGAAAATAAGATGTAAACTATTGGGCTATAGTTGGTAACTGTTATATGTTTGCGGATATATGATATTGATTTTAGGTGGGACAACAGAGGGACGCATAGCAGCTGAGGTTGTGGATGAGGCAGGCAAACCTTTCTTCTATTCGACTTGTGGAAAAGAGCAGAAACTATCCACAAGTAATGGTGTGAGGATTACAGGCGGACTTGATTTGTACCAAATGACAGAGTTCAGCAAGGCGAATAATGTTCGTCTCCTTGTCGACGCTGCCCATCCCTTTGCCGAGTCCTTGCATCTTACGGTGACAAGTGCCGCAAACAAGCTCAATATCCCCGTCGTAAGGTTTGAAAGGGTCTATCCCGAACGCTCGTCAGATATTGTTTGGTGCGATAGCTTTGCTGATGCCTGCTTGAAAATGGAGCAGGAAGGCGTGCGCCGGTTATTGGCATTGTCGGGTGTGAAGACCATCTCCAAACTCAGACCTTTTTGGGAAAATCATGACTGTCTGTTTCGGGTACTTAATAGGACGGAGTCGGTAGAGATGGCTTGCGCACAAGGATTTCCGGAAGAAAACTTGCTGTATTATCAAAACAATGACGATGATGAGGAGGTCATTCTCAATAGTACCGCCGATGCAATCCTTACGAAAGAGAGCGGGTTGAGCGGTGGTTTTCTGGAGAAGGTTGATGCAGCAAGGCGGTTGGGCGTAAAGGTGTATGCCGTGAAACGTCCTGTGTTGCCACATGCAAATTCTCAAACCAAATGTAACGGTCCGCATGGTTTGCGTCGCCAAATAGAATTGCTGCTTCCTGGCTATTTTCAATTGCGCACAGGATTTACAACAGGTTCGTGTGCTACGGCTGCTTCAAAGGCGGCTTTGATTGCGTTGTCGGAACAGAGGGAGGTGAAAGAGGTTGACTTCTCTCTTCCAGACGGAGAAACAATGTCAATGTCGGTTCATTCTTGCTCGTGGACTGATGAGTGGGCGAGAGCATCAGTCGTGAAGGACGCTGGCGATGACCCTGACGTTACGGATGGACTTGTAGTGGAGTCGTTGGTCAGTTTTGCAGATCACTCGGGCATACGTTTCCTTCAAGGAGAAGGAGTGGGGCGCATCACTTTGCCTGGTTTGGGGGTTGATGTAGGCGAACCAGCCATAAATCCAGTGCCTCGAAGCATGATTGTGTCGGAATTGCGTAAGATAAGCCAACGGGGTTTTGATGTTACCTTGTCGGTTCCGCGCGGTAGGGAGGTGGCGCTTCGTACGTTTAACGCCAAGGTCGGAGTTGTGGACGGCATATCTATATTGGGCACTTCAGGGATTGTCAGACCGTTTTCCGCCGAGGCCTATCTGGAGTCTGTCGCTCGTGAGATCGATGTGTGCAAGGCTGTTGGCTCGGATGTTCTTGTTCTTAATTCCGGTGCTAAGAGCGAGTCAGCGTTGAGGAATGTGAGTGTGGGGGTGTGCCCCCAGTCGTTTGTACACTATGGTAACTTCGTGGGCGACGCTCTTGCGTTGGCTCATGCAAAGGGTATTTCGGAGGTTAGGCTTGGTTTGATGATAGGCAAGGCCGTCAAGCTGGCCGAGGGCCATCTGAATACACACAGCCATAGTGTGGTGCTAAACAGATCCTTTCTTGCGAACCTTGCTGAGAGTTTGGGGTGCAGTTCGGATGTGGCGAAGGCTATTGAGTCAATGTCGTTCGCACGTGATTTGTGGAAGGTTCTGCCATTGTCCGATGCCGATAAGTTTTTTCCTGCTCTTCTGCGTTTGTGCTATTCAAATGTCCGGCGTGTTTTCCCTGAAGGCAAACTTGTTGTCATGCTTGTTGATGAAAATGATTCCGTCCCATACAGTTTTGAAGGGTAGTGCGCTTCTTCAGCGGTTTTTGTATCCTTTTCGGGCAAGGAACTCCTTGTCCATGCATTCTGCTTCCTTGCCTCCTTACCTTCCTTTAACTCCCGATTATAATTCCTTGGGGCCAACTCCTATATAGGCAAGGTGCGCCTTGTCTCTACAAATGGGCGAGCGAACCTCGTCCCTATAACCTAACTCCTTGGATAGGTCATTCGCAAGAGATGCCCCTGCAATCTTAAAAACTCATAACCTCGCAATCTCATAACCTTAAGTTTCGTACAGAGTGTGTTCAACTCTCGTACTGGGCGTTCTTTTGACGAAACTTGACAAATGACACTTTTATAGGATGGGTGGCGGGTATGAGAAGTGGAGCTTCAGCCGTGTGAGTTATATTTGCCCTTCAATGAACATGAGTGTCATGAAACCTATAAGCAGTGCGTATGTGGCTTGCTTCTGGTAGCCGTGGGCATGTGTTTCGGGTATCATCTCGTCGCTGACTACATAGAGCATTGCGCCGCCGGCAAAAGCAAGCATTATTGGCAAGAACTTTTCGGATATGGCTCCTGCGGCATATCCTATCCATACTCCAATGACTTCAAGCATGGCAATGGCGAGCGATATGATGAGTGTGCGCATTTTGCTTACGCCTGCAAGAAGCAGAGGGGATATTATGACCATGCCTTCGGGTATGTTTTGCAGGGCTATGCCGAATGTCACCGTCCATGCGTCGGATATGTCTTCTGCGTTGAATCCCACGCCGGCAGCAATGCCTTCGGGGAGTTTGTGAAGCGCTATGGCCATGACAAACAGCATGATGCGGCTTATTGACGAGTTGTTGGCGTGCGTTTCGGGGTCGAGGCCTGTGATGTGATGCATGTGGGGTGTGACGAAGTCGAGCAGATTGAGAAACATTGCTCCGATGATTACCCCGATGCCGACCAGCCACCATCCGTTGTTTCCTACCTGTTCAGAGGCGGGGACGATGAGTCCGAGAATGGATGCGGCAAGCATAACTCCAGCGCAGAACCCCATCACGGTGTCATTCCACTTGTGAGGCAGTTCTTTTATGCCAAATCCTAATAGTGAACCAATAAGTGTTGCGCCACATAGTCCTGCGGCACTTAGCCATACCTGTGTCATGAAAGTGTATTCGTTTTTGATTGTAGTGGTTTTATTGAAGTTCAAAGTTAAATGTTTTTTCGTATAGCGCAAATGAGTTTTTCGAATATTCTGAAAAATCAGAATGCACTGAGTTCGGGTTGAGTTCGGTAGCTTCTCGCTTTGACCTCGGTGGTGGTGCCAGGCGAGGGCGGTGAAGATTTGTTGCTTCCGCGGTGGAGGCGTATCACGACTGCGGTGGGGATGTGCGGATTTGCGTTGTTTCTTTTGGCATTCTGAATATCTTCTTGGAAATTCTGTGGGAATAATGCTTAGAAATTAAGAAATAATGTGTAAATTTGTAACGAATATTTGCTTCTTTTTAAAAAGATTGGATTCTATTGATTTTTATTATAAACATTTAATATGGATAATTTGATTCTGGAGGCTCTTCAACTCCTTGCGGTTGGAATGATTACAGTGTTTCTGATTCTGATGATTGTGATATATCTCGGAAAGGGGCTAATCCTTTTGGTTAACAAATTTGCGCCTGAAGAAGTTGTAGTTTCTAAGGTTGCGTCACACGCTAAGCCGGCTGTTGATGCTACTACGAAAGCTGTAATTGATGCTGCCGTAAGTCAGTTGACGAATGGTAAAGGTGTTGTTGCAAAGATTGAGAAAATTTGATTTGTGCAACCAGTGATTGTTGATTTTAATTTTAACGAATAAACATTATGAATATTATATGAAAGAAGTTAAATTCAGTTTGGTCTTCCGCGATATGTGGCAGAGTGCAGGAAAGTATCAACCTCGTGTTGACCAGTTGGTAAAAGTTGCTCCTGCAATTATTAAGATGGGATGTTTCGACCGTGTGGAAACTAACGGTGGCGGTTTTGAACAGGTGAATCTTTTATATGGAGAAAATCCAAACAAGTCAGTTCGTGCATGGACAAAACCATTTCATGAGGCAGGAATACAGACGCATATGCTCGACCGCGCTCTAAATGCGCTTCGCATGAGTCCGTGTCCAAAAGACCTTCGCCAGTTGTTCTATAAAGTTAAGAAGGCGCAGGGTACGGACATTACACGAATATTTTGCGGACTTAATGATGAGCGTAACGTTATTCCTTCAATTAAATATGCCAAGGATGCTGGCATGATTGCACAAGCTGCGCTTTGCATTACTCATTCGCCAATACATACAGTGGAATATTACGTAAATCTGGCAAAGAAATTCATTGAAGCTGGTGCTGATGAAATATGTCTGAAGGATATGGCTGGTATTGGCCGTCCTGAATCACTTGGTAAGATTACCGCAGGCATCAAGGCGATAAAGAAGGATATTATCATACAATACCATTCACATGCAGGTCCAGGTTTCAATATGGCTTCAATTCTTGAAGTATGTAAGAATGGTTGTGACTATGTTGATACGGCAGTTGCTCCTCTCGCGTGGGGTACTGGCCATGCAGACATTATAGCGGTTCAGGAAATGTTGAAGGATGCAGGTTTCAAGGTTAAGGAAATCAATATGGAAGCATATATGGAAGTCCGCACCCAGGTTCAGGAAATGATGGACGACTTCCTCGGATATTATATTCCTGCACTCAACCATTTGAACAACTCATTGCTTATTAAGCCAGGTCTTCCTGGAGGCATGATGGGATCGCTCATGACTGACCTTGAGGACAATCTTAAGTCACTTAACAAATGGAAGGTGAAGAACGGTCAGCCAGAACTCACGACAGATCAACTTCTTGTTAAGCTTTTTGATGAGGTTGCTTATGTGTGGCCAAAGGTAGGTTATCCTACACTTGTGACCCCATTCTCTCAGTACGTAAAAAATCTAGCTCTCATGAATGTGATTCAGATGGAGAAAGGCAAAGAGCGTTGGTCTATGATCGCGGACAATATTTGGGATATGATTCTTGGTAAGAGTGGCAAATTGCCAGGTGAAGTAGATCCTGAAATCGTTGCAATGGCAGAGGCTCAGGGACGTAAATTTGAGACGGAGGACCCACAGACATATTATCCAGACGACTTGGAAGACTACAAGAAGAAGATGCAGGAGAAAGGATGGGAACTTGGTGAAGATGACGAGGAACTGTTCGAATATTCAATGCACCCATCTCAGTATGAGGCATACAAGAGTGGAAAAGCGAAGGCTGATTTTGAAGCAGACTTGGCTGCTCGCAAGGCTGAGAAAAATGCACCTAAGGGGGATGCAGAGTTGCCAAAGAGCATTACGGTTAATGTTGGCGGACAGAACTATAAGGTGGAAATAGCTTACGGTAACGATGTGCCAGCTGTACAAGCATCGACAGGGGCTGCTCCTGTAGCGATGGGTGAGGGCGAAGATGTATTGGCTCCACTCGAGGGGAAGTTCTTCCTTGTGAAAGATAATTCAGAAAAACCAAGGAAAGTTGGCGATGCTGTCAAGGCTGGTGAAGTGATGGGTTATATTGAGGCTATGAAGACTTATAATGCAATTCGAGCAGATAAAGATGGCGTCATAACTGCAATACTTGTAAGCAACGGTGATTCAGTAGAAGAAGATGATGTAATAATGAAACTTGGATAATCGCATGGGAGAAATATTTAATAACTTATACGAGATGACGGCAATCAGCAATCTTATTGCTGATCCGTCATACCTCATAATGTATGCGATAGCTTTTGTGCTGTTGTATTTAGGAATAGTTAAGCACTACGAACCGCTATTGCTCATTCCTATAGCCTTCGGTGTGCTTATAGCAAACTTCCCTGGCGGAGAAATGGGAGTGCTTCAAGCGACAGAAACAGGTGAAATAATAAAGGATGGAAAGGTCTATAATATATGGGAAATGTCATTGCCTGCCATTGCTCATGATTTGGGACTTATGAACTTTCTTTATTATATGCTGATTAAGACAGGTTTTCTTCCTCCTGTGATTTTTATGGGTGTTGGTGCGTTGACGGATTTCGGTCCGATGCTTCGCAACTTGCGACTTTCAATCTTCGGAGCAGCAGCACAGCTTGGAATCTTTACCGTATTGCTTTGTGCGGTGCTTATGGGCTTCACGCTTAAGGAGGCGGCATCTCTTGGAATTATCGGTGGTGCAGACGGACCTACTGCTATCTTTACAACAATCAAGTTGGCTCCTCATCTTCTGGGACCTATCGCTATTGCAGCATATTCATATATGGCGCTTGTGCCTGTAATCATTCCGCTTGTGGTGAAGTTGACTTGCTCAAAGAAGGAGTTGATGATAAACATGAAGGAACAGGACAAGCTCTATCCGAGCAAGAATGAAATAAAGAATATGCGTGTTATTAAAATCATCTTCCCGATAGCGGTTACAACAATAGTTGCTATTTTCGTGCCATCAGCTGTAAGCCTTATAGGTATGCTTATGTTCGGAAACTTGCTTAAGGAAATTGGTTCTGATACAAGCCGTCTTTTCGATACAATCAGTAATAGCATTATGAATACTGCGACTGTTTTCCTTGGGCTTTGCGTTGGTGCTACAATGACATCTGCGGCATTCCTTAACTGGACTACTATCGGTATTATCATCGGTGGATTCCTAGCTTTTGCTCTTTCGATTACAGCTGGAATATTCATGGTTAAATTCGTGAATCTTTTCTCAAAGAAGAAGATCAATCCGCTCATTGGTGCTACAGGACTTTCTGCAGTACCTATGGCAAGTCGTGTTTGCAACGAGATTGCAACAAAGTACGATCCTAAGAACCATGTACTCAATTACTGTATGTCGTCAAATATCTCAGGTGTGATAGGCTCGGCTGTTGCTGCCGGTGTGCTTATATCATTCTTGTCGTAGTGCGATATTGCTAAAAAATAAACAACGAGGTGTTTCATTTAAATGATGCACCTCGTTGTTTATTATATAATTCCGATTAGAGCGTCGCCTTTATTGTTGAATTCCCCGATTTTGACAGGTATTATTTCATTGTCAAGATTTGGTGTGTTAGGGATTTCTATTCTGATATAATTGTCGGTGAACCCATGCATCGGCTTGTTTCTGCCAGACGTGTGCTCAAAAAGTGCTTTTCGTGTTGTTCCAATTGCGGATGTGTAAAAATTGTGAGTTTTAATTTCGGATAGTTTGAGCAGACGTTGGCTGCGTTCATGCTTTACTTCTGGAGCAACCGCATATGGAATTTCTAATGCTTTCGTTCCAGGGCGTTCCGAGTAACTGAATACATGAAGTTGGCTTATGTCTAAACTTTCAATAAATTTGTATGAATTCTCGAAATACTCATCGAGTTCGCCTCTTGTACCAACAATTACATCGACCCCAATAAATGCGTCGGGCATTAGTGATTTGATTTTTTCTATTTTGTGAGCGAAAAGTTCAGTGTCATATTTTCTACGCATTAAGCGTAGCACATCATCGCTGCCGCTTTGTAATGGTATGTGAAAATGCGGCATGAACACTTTTGATTGTGCTACATGATCAATAATTTCGTCCGTAAGTAGATTCGGTTCGATAGAAGATATACGATAGCGTTCAATGCCGTCCACTTTTTCTAATTCACGGATTAAGTCAAAAAAGCTTTCGTTTGTTGAATGGCCGAAATCTCCGATGTTAACACCTGTAATTACAATTTCCTTACCTCCGTTTTCTGCTACTTCACGTGCTTGGTTTACTAATGACTCGATGCTTCCGTTACGGCTTCGCCCACGTGCTATCGGAATTGTGCAATATGTACAATAATAGTTACATCCATCTTGTATTTTAAGAAAATATCGTGTACGGTTGCCACATGAACAAGAGGGAGCAAATGTTTTGATTTCAGATGTCTTGACAGTTATGTAGTTTCTGCTCTTTTCGCTCATGTGTTTCATGATGTGGGTGACAATATCACCTTTCTGTTCTGCGCCTAAAACTAAATCTACTCCAGGGATGTTGAAAACTTGTTGCGGTTTGAGTTGTGCATAGCATCCAGTGACAGCAACAAAAGCTCCAGGGTGTTTCTTTGCTAGCCGACTTATTGCTTGTCTGCATTTGTGGTCGGCTACTTCTGTAACAGAACATGTGTTGATTATACAAATGTCTGCTATTTCGTCTTTACCAACTTTGCGCACCCCGTATTTGGCGAGCTCTTGCTCTATTGTAGATGTTTCTGCAAAGTTGAGTTTGCAACCTAATGAAAAGAATGCCGCTTTTTTATCTTGTAAAATACTTGTATCTATCATATTCTTAATTTGCTGGTGCAAAGATACGTAAAAAACGAATATTGTAGCAGTAAATGCCATTTCGGATTAGTTAAATCGTTTCTTCTTTCGAAACAAATGCGAAGAGAATAATTCGTGATTTGAAAAAAAAGAGTTAACTTTGCAACGCGTTTATAGAGATAACACAATTTTTAGAGAAATATGCCAAGAAAGAGTTTATTTCCTGACTATATTTTTGAATCGAGTTGGGAAGTTTGTAATAAAGTAGGTGGCATTTATACAGTCTTGTCTACAAGGGCTAAGACTTTGCAAGGTAAAAAGGAAGATAAGATTTTTTTCATTGGTCCAGATTTTTGGAATGGGAAAAAAAATCCTTTGTTTAAGGAGAATAAAACGCTACATGCAAAGTGGAGAAAGCACGCCAATGATGTTGACGGTCTTTCTTTGAGGATTGGTCGCTGGAATATACCAGGGGAGCCAATCGCTATTCTCGTTGATTTTAATCCTTTTTTCAAGCAGAAAAATGAAATCTACGGATGGGCATGGGAGAATTACAAGGTAGATTCCTTGCATGCCTATGGTGACTACGATGAAGCGACAATGTTTTCATATGCAGCAGGTAAAGTTGTAGAAAGTTTCTACAAGTTTTATGGGCTGACAAAGAATGATAATGTAGTATATCAGGCGCATGAATGGATGACTGGTTTAGGAGCATTATATGTTAAGTCAAATGTGCCTTCGGTTGCTACAATATTCACTACTCATGCAACAAGTATAGGGCGTTCTATCGCAGGTAATAACAAACCTTTGTACGATTATCTCCATGCATATAATGGAGATCAGATGGCTCTGGAACTTAATATGGAGGCAAAGCACTCCATAGAAAAGCGTACTGCAGAGAATGTTGATTGTTTCACGACTGTTAGCGATATTACCGGAAGGGAATGCGAAGAACTTCTTGATCGTCCAGCAGATGTCATTCTTGTCAATGGCTTTGAAAATGATTTTGTTCCGGCAAAAGGCGAACCTTTTAATGAGGCTCGTAAGACCGCAAGGGCGAAAATGCTCAATGTAGCAAACAAACTTATGGGAACAGATCTTGATGATTCCACTATTATTGTTAGCACAGGTGGCCGTTATGAGTATAAAAATAAGGGTATAGACCTTTTTGTTGATTCTCTCAACAGATTGCGTCATGATGAGCGCTTAGAACGTAATGTTCTTGCATTTATTATGGTGCCTGCATGGATGAAAGAGGCTAGGGCGGACTTGAAAAAGCGCTTGTCTTCGAAAAAAGAGGAAACTGAACCATGTGACAATTCTCGTATAACTCACGAACTTTATAATCAGGATGAAGATAGGGTTCTTAACCAGATGAATTGGCTGGGAATGCACAATGCAAAGGATGACAAGGTTAAGGTTATTTTTGTTCCATGCTATTTGGATGGGAAAGATGGCATATTTAATATGCACTACTATGACCTTCTTATAGGAAACGACCTTTGTGTTTATCCTTCGTATTATGAGCCATGGGGATATACTCCTACTGAAAGTGTGGCATTCCATGTACCTTGTATTACAACTGACCTTGCAGGTTTTGGATTGTGGGCGAACTCGCTCAAGGGACGTGAAAGTGTGATTGCTGATGGCGTTCGTACAATTCATAGATCCGATTATAATTTTGATGAAGTAGCAGATAATATTCGCGAAACAATCATCGAGTTTGCTAATATGGATAATAAGACAGTTATGCAGACACGCAAGAATGCGGCATCTGTTGCTGAGAAAGCTTTGTGGAAGCATTTCATCAAATATTATTATGAAGCATACGATGTGGCATTAAACAATGCTCGTAAACGTATTGGGGAAATATAAATCGAATAACAATTTTTAAATTATAAATTATAATTATGAGAATTAAAGCAAGCAATGCTAATACTCCTAATTGGAGCGATGTTAGCGTTAAAACATCAATTCCAGAAGCACTCAAACCGCTGGACGAAATCGCTCACAATTTGTGGTGGTCATGGAATAATGAGGCAAGAGATCTTTATCGTGAACTTGATCCAGATCTTTGGAAGCAGGTGAACCAGAATCCTGTACTTCTTCTTGCTAGTATGAATTATGAAAAACTTGAGGAACTTGCAAAGGATAAGAAGGTTTTGGATAAGGTTAAGAAACTTTATGCAAATTTCCGTGCCTATATGGACGTAGAACCAGATAAGAATCGTCCGTCTGTTGCATACCTCTGTATGGAGTACGGTCTTAGCCATGTGCTTAAGATATATTCTGGCGGTCTCGGTATTCTCGCAGGCGACTATATTAAGGAGGCTTCTGACAGTAATGTAGATATGTGTGCTGTTGGTTTCCTTTATCGTTATGGATACTTCACTCAGGCTCTTTCTATGGATGGACAGCAGGTTGCGAAGTATGAGGCTCAGAACTTCGGTAATCTTCCTATCGAGCGTGAGTGCGATGCAAATGGAAATCCTATTGTAGTTGATGTTCCTTACAATAATTATACCGTTCACGCTTACGTTTGGCGTGTGAATGTTGGTCGTGTTAAGCTTTATCTTCTCGACACAGACAATGAGATGAACAGCGAGTTTGACCGTTCAATCACTCACTCTCTTTACGGCGGTGACTGGGAAAACCGTATTAAGCAGGAGATCCTTCTGGGTATTGGTGGTGTTCTTACACTTCAGAAACTCGGAATTGAGAAGGAAATCTATCATTGCAACGAAGGTCATGCAGCTCTTTGCAATGTTCAGCGTCTTGTAGATTATGTTAAGAGTGGCATGTCATTCAACGAAGCCCTTGAGGTTGTTCGTACATCATCTCTTTATACTGTTCATACTCCAGTTCCTGCAGGTCATGACTACTTCGATGAAGGTCTATTCGGCAAATATATGGGTAACTACCCTCAGCAGCTCGGAATCACTTGGGATGAGTTTATAGGTATGGGACGTATCAACCCAGAGGATAAGGGTGAGCGTTTCTGTATGTCAACATTTGCTTGTAACACTTCATCATGGGTTAATGGTGTGAGCTGGTTGCACGGCAAAGTTTCTAAGGATATGTTCTCTGGAATTTGGAAAGGCTATTTCCCTGAAGAGCTTGATAATGTGGGTTATGTTACAAATGGTGTACACTTCCCAACATGGAGCGCAACAGAATGGAAGACTCTCTATGGAAAGCACTTTGACAAGTCTTACTATACAGATCAGAGCAATGCTAAACTTTGGGAGTCAATCTACAATGTTGCAGACGAAGAAATCTGGAAGACTCGTATTGAACTCAAGAACAAGCTTATCACATATATTAAGAATGCGTTCCGCGAGGATTGGTTGAAGAACCAGGGTGATCCTTCACGTATTGTGTCAATCCTTGATAAGATTAATCCAAATGCGCTTCTTATCGGTTTTGCACGTCGTTTTGCTACATACAAGCGTGCACACCTTCTTTTCTCAGATCTTGATCGTCTTTCTAAGATTGTTAATAATCCAGAAAGACCAGTTCAGTTCCTTTTTGCTGGTAAGGCTCATCCACATGATGGAGCAGGTCAGGGACTCATCAAGAAGATTTATGAGATCAGCCGTCGTCCAGAATTCCTCGGAAAGATCATCTTCCTTGAGAACTATGACATGAAGCTTGCGCGTCGCCTTGTTACAGGTGTTGATATCTGGATGAATACTCCAACTCGTCCGCTTGAGGCATCTGGTACATCTGGCGAAAAAGCTCTCATGAATGGTGTTGTAAACCTTTCAGTTCTTGACGGATGGTGGCTTGAGGGTTATCGTGAAGGTGCTGGTTGGGCTCTTACAGAAAAGCGTACATACCAGAATCAGGAACAGCAGGATCAACTTGACGCAGCAACTATTTACTCTCTTCTTGAAAATGAAATTCTTCCACTTTACTATGCTCAGAACGAGACGGGCTATAGCGAGGGTTGGATTCGTACTGTGAAGAATTCTATAGCTCAGGTTGCTCCTCACTATACAATGAAGCGTCAGCTTGATGACTATTATGATCGCTACTATTCTAAGCTTGCAGACCGTCGCAAGGTTCTCTTTGCTGATAACTACAAGAAGGCAAAGGATATAGCACTCTGGAAGGAGCAGGTTGCAGAGCGTTGGGACAAGATTAATGTTGTTTCTATCACAAAGGAACAGGATATGCTCAATGGTAATGTTCTGAGCGGTAAGAAGTATAAAGTTTCTTACGTTGTTGATGAACAGGGTCTTGATGATGCTGTAGGTTTGGAAATTGTAACTCTTCGTGTTGATGATGAAGGTAAACAGCATGTTTACAGTGTAGAACCGCTTGACGTTGTTAAGCGTGAAGGAAACCTCTTTACATTTGAGGGTACACATTGCATACCGACATCAGGTAGCTTTAAGGTTGCTTGCCGTATGTATCCAAAGAGCTCAGATCTTCCACATCGTCAGGATTTCTGCTATGTAAAGTGGTTTAACTAATTGTAGAAGTCTATACATTATATGAAAAGAGGATGCTAGCATCCTCTTTTCTGTTTTGTATATGGAACGAATTGCTTATTCTTTTAGTCTTTTGATAGTTATTCATTAATTCCGATATGGCCTATGACTCGTGTGGCTCCAACGTATCTTCGTATGTAATAAGAGGATTTTGCAAAATCGTCGATTACGACGCCCCGATTTGATGCATGAATGAATTTGAATGATCTGTTGGTTTTGTCAACACTTGTCACAACGCCTACATGACCAATATGCCGTGATACTGAACCTCTAAAAAAAACAAGGTCTCCAGGCTTAAGATCTTCTTTGTTGACCTTCATTCCTTGTTGGTATTGAGATGCTGAAGTTCTATTAAGTTCTATTCCTATTTTTCTGAATATGAAACTTGTAAATCCGGAACAGTCAAAAATATTTGGTCCTACTGCCCCTCGTTTATACTTTTTCCCCAAATGAGTCTGTCCTTCATTTAAAACTTCAAAGATAAGGACTGTGTTGCTTTTTGTTTTAGATAGGATTGTACCATCGTCATTTATAATAATTCTAGTCTCAGGATTGGATGTCTGAGTTCTTTTACGTATAATTCTTACAGCGTTCTGTTCTTTGTCTATTTGGGGACCACGATTATTAATTTGTTTGAATGAATGGATTTTTGCGTTGCAGAATGTGCCGTCAGAATAAGTATTTACAGAAATTATTGGTGCGCAACTTGTTTCTTCATTATATTTATTACATGTTGGTGTGCAGAAATTACCAAGTCCATACATTATTAACCGATCCTTGTATAAGTCAAGACTCTGAGGTGTGTCTTCGCCATCTCCATATACTATGTCTGCTCCAGAATCGATACATATTTGAGCGAATTTTTCCGCCAATCTCATGTATGGATGTTTTTTGTCATTGTTTTTAGTGTATATGATATCCTTTTTATTTATGCTAAATGCAATGACCACTATGTCACATAGTGTGTCAAGGTGGTTTGTAGTCTGTGCGATTTTTACAGAATCGTTGATACTTATTGTATAGGTGTTATTGCCAAATGCTGCAAACCCAATCTTTGTTCCGTTGTTTTGTATAATTGTTGATTCGCAGAAAGATCTTATGCCTGCAAACATTATACCATTATTTCTTAGTGCGTCTGTAGTGGAGGCTAACCCTTCGAAACCATATTCACCAATTTTTTTATTGGCGGCACTTATAGCAGTAAATCCATTTAGGGCTAATATGCGTGCATAATCAGAATGTATGCTTATTGCATTCTTATTTACAGGTATTACAGTTTGGTCTTTCTGTTGATTGATGAATATGGTACCAAGTGTTGAAAAAATCGGGACCTTTTTATTAATCGTGTTTTGTATAGCTCCAAATATGTTCGTTGTGTCTGTTACGGTTATATTTTGTGGTGTTTGCCAATGGCCAAAGTTTATGTTTCCGGCGAAGTTTATGTTTATTTGTTTTTGTGCTTTTAGATTGCATGTGAATGCAATTATGAGTATTATGTATAATATTGTGTTTTTCATTGATGATGTGCAAATATGATGACTATACAATAATGTAGAAAATTCAGTTGTTATTACTTGCAAAAATAATGGTTTTTTAAAATAAAATCGGGATTATTCCTGATTAATATGGCACATTTGGCCTGATTCATGGTAGAGTGATATTTGTTGAATCAAAAAAACGAGGCATATGCCTCGTCATTGATAATCTATTTGCAGTAATTGCAATTGCTGTTACATTTCTTGGAATTACAGCAATTCTTTCCGTTATATCGATTCTTTATTTTATTTATTAATGAAATTATTGTGATTATTACTGCAAGTGTTATTATGATATATACTATTGTTGTTTGCATAGTTTGAACTTTTAATTAAATAATAGACCTATTTGATATATTGCTGTTGATGAAATCCATGCAAGTGCTGTTGTGTATACAATTGTGAATAATGCCCATTTCCATTTCCCGGATTCGTTTTTGATGCTGATACATGCAGGTATACATGGCATGTACAGCAAAATGAATATAAGGAATGAGTATGCAGCGAGTGGTGTCATTCCGCTATGTGCGATGATTCTGGAAAGTCTGGCCGTTTCTTCATTTTCATCGTCAAGTGCTTCAGAATCATGATCGGCAGAATATAGTACTCCCATTGTTGAAGCAACAATTTCTTTTGCTCCAACTCCGGTTATAATACTTACACCTTCTTTCCAGTCAAACCCGCATGGACGTATTGCGGGTTCGATGAATTTTCCTATACGTCCAATGTAACTATATTCAATTTGTGATGTATTTGTTTCTTTGTTGGGGTTGATCTGAGGATAGTAGGAGAGTGCCCATATTATTATTGACGCTAATAAAATGGTGGTACCCATTTTGCGCAAATATTGTTCACCCTTATTCCATGTGTGGCGAATTATAGATTTTGCTGATGGCAAACGATATGGAGGTAATTCCATGACAAAAGGACTTGAATCGCCTTTTACTATAAACCTACTGAATACCTTTGCCATTATTATAGACATTATTATGCCAATGATGTACAGACTGAACAATACTAATGCAGAGCTATCAGGGAAGAATGCTCCAATTATAATAATATATACTGGTAATCGTGCAGAACATGACATTAGCGGAACTATGAGCATCGTTATGAGTCTAGATTTGCGATCTTCTATCGTGCGTGTTGCCATTATGGCAGGAATGTTGCATCCAAATCCCATGATCATTGGAATAAATGATTTTCCGTGCAGCCCCATTTTATGCATGATTTTATCCATTATGAATGCAGCTCGTGCCATATAACCTGAATCTTCCATCCAGGAAATGAATGCATAGAGTATAAGTATGTTTGGTAAAAAAACGATGACTCCTCCTACACCGCCGATAATACCGTAGACTAAGAGATCTTTGAGTGGACCGTTGTCCATTTTGTCACTTATTAATTCGCCAATCCATCCCACAGCCGAGTCAATCCAATCCATTGGATATTGTCCGATGTAAAATGTGGTATAGAACATCAGATACATAAGTAGCAGGAATATCGGGAATCCCCATATATTGTTTGTTACTATGGAATCTATTTTTATTGTGAGCAAGCGTCTGTGTATTTTGGCTTTTTGGAAGCACTCTTTTAGTGCGCCTTGGATAAATCCGTATTTTGAGTCAGTCATTACTGATTCGCAATCGTATCCTGCTTCAGTTGCTATTTTTTTCTGACTTTTATCTCTTTGGTTGAAAATTTCAGAGGAGTTTGTCAGTTCTTTTACTACGCATTCAATTTGATTGTCGTTTTCGAGAAGTTTGATAGCAATGAATCGAGCAGAGTAGTTGAAATGAGGTTCGGGGTTCTGTCTGATAAGATCTTCAAGAAGTCTGATATTCTCTTCAATCAATGCTCCGTGATTTATATGTATATGCCTGAAATTACGTTGCTTACCGTTTTCAATTTCAATTATTGTATTGAAGAGGTCTTTTACACCTTTTCCTGTGCGTCCGACAGTTGGTATTACTGGTACTCCAAGAAGCATGCCCAATAGTTCTGTGTCGAGCTTGTTTCCGCTTTTCTGCAATTCATCATACATGTTGAGCGCCATAATCATTGGGACATCCATGTCAATGAGCTGTGTCGTAAGGTAAAGATTACGTTCGAGGTTGGAGGCATCGACAACATTTATAATTATATCAGGTTTTTTGTCAATTACGTATTTTCTTACATATAATTCTTCAGGCGAGTATGCAGAAAGGGAATATGTACCAGGTAAATCTACTATGTGAAATTTATATCCGTTGTGTTCATAGAACCCCTCCTTTGCATCAACGGTCACGCCTGAGTAGTTGCCAACTCTTTCGTGTGCTCCGCTTGCCATATTGAATAATGAGGTTTTCCCTGCATTTGGATTGCCAATAAGTACGATATTTAATTCCTTACCTTTGATATTTGCTAACTGTTGTATGCGTTCTTGCGTGTTTGCAGGAATTCCTTTTTGGTCAGGATAGTTTACGCTCCATGTTGTAGCTTCTGCTTCACTAACTACTTCTATTAGTTCTGCTTCTGCACGTCGTAGACTGACCTCATAATCCATAATTTTATATTTGACAGGGTCGCGAAGTGGTGCGTTAAGTATAACCTTAACATTCTGTCCATTAATGAATCCCATTTCGATGATTCTTTTTCGGAACCCTCCGTGTCCGTATACTCTTGCAATAACACCGCTTTCTCCAGTCTTAAGTTCTGATAATTTCATATAATCTTATTAGTTGAACAGTTTTGTTTGTGTTTGCAAAATTACAATCTTTTAGTTTGCAATACAATACACAATTTTGAGTAAAAATTGTTCTCATTATAATGATGAACGATGATTCATGAATTAAAATACTAAATATTAATGATTGTGTCTTAATTAAAATAGTTATAAATTTGCATAGATTAAATATAAGTAAAAATCTATAACTATATATTATGGAGCAAACTTACAGTTCTTCAGATAAACTTAGTCATGTGATTCATAATGATTATCGTCTTCTTCAAGTAATGGGACGTTTCGGAATTTCATTGGGTTTTGGCGAAAGGACTATAGGTGAGGTTTGTCGTCAATGCAGTATTGATGCAAATGCTTTTTTGGGAGTAATTAATTATATAAAGACCCCATCTGTTAATGCTTCATGCCGACTTGATACTAAAGAAAGTATTAGGTCGCTTCTTGATTATTTGAAGAATACGCACGAGTTTTTTAATAAGTATCAGTTTCCTGCTATACGTCGTTCGCTTATTAATTCTATAGAAATGCAGAACGAAATAGCATTTCTAGTAATAAAATATTATGACCAATATGTAGACGAGGTGCGTATGCATATGGAAAATGAAGATGTTACGACTTTTGCATGGGTAGAGAAACTCTTGGATGACGATTTAAAAGAATTGGATACAGAGCATTTACTAAGTAAACATCATGATTCGATAGAGAAAAAATTGAGTGATTTAAAAAAACTATTTTTGCAGTATTACCCACAAAAGGGGAATAATAATGAACTCAACTCTGTTATACTTGAGCTTTATCGTACGGAAGAGGAGTTAAGAAACCATTGTTTGATAGAAGACAACTTATTTACACCAGCTATTAAGAGGTTTCAGCATAAAATGCGTAGTTGTAGGCATATCGATGTAAAGAGCCAGGCGTTTGTTAATACATGTAATGAAGAACTTTTATCTGAACGTGAAAAGGATATAGTAGTTTGTGTAGCAAAAGGATTGTCAAATAAGGAAATAGCAGATGCTTTATGTTTGTCGATAAATACTGTGACGACACATCGGCGCAATATCGCTCGCAAATTATCTATTCATTCACCTGCTGGAATAACAATTTATGCAATCGTAAATAAATTGGTTAATATTGATGATATTGCAATGTGATGTATAATTGATTATATAAATTATTTGTTTATTTTTGCATTTAAATTTGTTTTTCTAAGGTCTTTTAACAGTAAGCAAATCTGAATTATGTTGATTGTAACATTGATAATTGTGGCAATACTTCTTTTGGGGTGTGTGTTGATCTCCACAGAACATATAAATCGTTTGAATCGTGCTTCGGTCGCTATCTTTTGTGGTGTTGCTGTGTGGGTACTGTATATGGTGCATGGCGGAGATTATTTGCGTCTGATGCATAATCTTGAATATCAGGAGTTTTTGGGCGGTGCTGTATCGACGTTTGATACTGTGAGGGAATTTGTCGGCAATAATGTTATTGTGCGTTATATCTCTGAAGCGTGTGCGGTAATACTTTTTCTTATCGCAACGAATACCATCGTTGAAGTGATGAACAATAATGGAGTATTTGATTCGCTTGTGAAATGGTTGAGAATGAGGAGTAGTAGAAAATTCTTATGGGTTATATCGATACTTACATTCATAATTTCCACTAATTTTGACAATCTGACGACTGTTGTATTGATGTTGACGATATTGAGGCGAATAGTAAGTTCGCACTATCAGCGATCGGTCTATGCCTGCGTCATAATGATATCTGCGACGTTGGGGGGAACTTGTACTGTAATAGGTGATATGACATCGCTAATGCTTTGGGTTAGAGGAGTTGTTTCCGCTTCGGGGTTTTCTGCTGGTTTGTTGCTACCATCATTGACAAGTCTTTGTATTGTTAACTTACTGACGGCTAATTTGTTAATGGGAAAAGTTGAAGTAATTTCTGCACTTAATATGTATCGAGGTGATGATTCTGTGCTGTCTCGCTGGCAGAAGATTATTATACTTGTTGTAGGTGTAGCAGGACTTTGGGCGATTCCAACATTTAAAGCAATGACAAACTTCCCTCCATTCCTTGGTGCATTTTGTGTATTGGCTTGCATCTGGATTATTGAAGGCTTTTTCAATTGGCAACGAAACGGAAGCGTATTTCTTTTTCATAAGGAGTACTTGAAGGATTCGGAGTTTATTAGTATGCGAATAATTCTTTATTTTATAGGTATAACTCTTTCAATAGGGGTTTTGAACGAATGTGGTGCGCTTAACTATTTGGGAACTATACTTAATGAATATGTGCACAATGTATATGTTTATGGAGTAATCAGCGGAATACTATCAATGTTTTTAGATAATGTCCCATGTGTTATGGCAGGAATGAATCTGTTTAAAGTTACTACAGATATTAATTCCAATTTTGCAGTAGATGGCTTATATTGGCAGTTGCTTGCTTATTGTAGTGCTGTTGGAGGAATGACATTGCTATTCGGTTCTTTGGCTGGACATTCGGTGATGCAGATAGACAAATTAAAGTATTCATGGTTCTGTCGTCACATGATTTGGCGAATTGCTGTGTCTTGGGGCGTAGGATTGTTCGTGTTTTGGCTTATTCATTAGTATAGATTGATTTTAGTTAATAATTATGCCGAAGATTAATTGTATAGGAATATTGACATCTGGTGGAGACTCTCCTGGTATGAATGCAGCTATTAGGGCGGTAACTCGTAGTGCTATATGCAACAATATAAAAGTTAAAGCTATATATAGAGGTTTTGACGGACTTGTTAATGGCGAAATTAAGGAGTTTACAACAGAGAGCGTGAGTAATATTATTGCGAAAGGTGGAACAATTCTAAAAAGTGCTCGCTCTAAGGTATTTATGACCCATGACGGTCGTGAACAAGCATATGGTGTAATGTGTAATGAAGGTATTGACGCCTTGGTTGTGATTGGAGGTAATGGTTCGCTTACAGGAGCAAAGATATTTGCTGATGAATTTGATGTACCGTGTATTGGACTGCCTGGGACAATAGATAACGACCTGTTTGGAACAGACCTAACAATTGGTTACGATACAACTCTTAATACGATAATGGAGTGTGTTGATAAGATTCGTGATACGGCAAATTCACACGAAAGAATTTTTTTTGTTGAGGTGATGGGGCGTGATGCCGGATTTCTTGCACAGAATAGCGCTATAGCCAGCGGTGCGGAGGCTGCTATCATTCCAGAGGACAGCACTGACGCTGACCAGTTGGAGCACTTCATCGGTCGTGGAATCCGTAAAAGCAAAAATTCAAGTATTGTAATTGTTAGCGAAAGTCCAAAATGTGGTGCGATGTTCTATGCTGATAGAGTTAAAAAGGAGTATCCACAGTATGATGTGCGGGTGTCAATTCTGGGCCATTTGCAACGTGGTGGTTCACCTTCAGCGCGTGATAGAATTCTGGCGAGTCGTCTTGGAGCTGGAGCTATAGATGCAATACTTGATGGACAACGGAATGTTATGATAGGTATAAGAAATGACAAGGTTATATATGTTCCTTTTACAGATGCCATCAGAAGTGATAAGGAGATGAATAAGCAGTTAATAAAAGTACTTGATCAGTTGTCTATATAAAGAGTTGCGATACGCAAAAATGATAAACTAACAGGGGTAATAACATAAAGATATATAATGATAACAATTTCAAATTTAACAGTTCAATTTGGTAAACGCGTTCTTTATAAAGACGTGAATTTAAAGTTTACTAATGGTAATATTTATGGTATAATAGGTGCCAATGGGGCCGGTAAATCGACTCTCTTGAAAGCGATTTCTGGGGAGCTGGAAACTACAAAAGGTGATATAAACCTTGGTCCGGGGGAGAGAATGTCTGTTTTGAGTCAGGATCACTTCAAATTCGACCATTGCACTGTTATCAATACGGTAATGATGGGCCATAGTGTTCTTTGGGATATTATGCAGGAGAAGGATGCTCTTTATTCTAAGGAGGATTTTACTGATGAAGACGGAATCCGCGCAGCCGAATTGGAAGAAAAATTTGCAGAATTAGATGGTTGGAATGCAGAGAGCGATGCTGCTATTCTACTAAGCGGACTTGGTATCAAGGAACATATGCATCATAAACTTATGAGTGAATTGAGTGGTAAGGAAAAAGTGCGTGTAATGCTTGCACAAGCATTGTACGGTAATCCAGATAACTTGCTTCTTGATGAGCCGACAAACGACCTTGACCTTGATACTGTTATGTGGCTTGAAGAGTATTTGGCTAATGTTGAGCATACTGTTCTTGTTGTGAGTCATGACCGACATTTCTTGGATGCAGTAAGCACGCATACTGTCGATATTGATTTTAACAAGATTAGCATGTTTGCCGGTAACTATAGTTTCTGGTATCAAAGTTCACAGTTAGCTTTGCGTCAGGCTCAAAACCAAAAGGCTAAAGCAGAGGAGAAAAAGCGTGAGCTGGAGGAGTTTATTCGTCGCTTCTCTGCCAATGCAGCAAAAAGCAAACAGACTACTAGTCGCAAGAAGATGCTTGAAAAACTAAATGTTGAAGATATTCAACCTTCAAGCCGTAAGTATCCTGGAATTATTTTCCAAATGGAGCGTGAGCCTGGCAACCAAATTCTAGAGGTTGAAGGTCTCAAAGCTGTTGATGAGGACGGTTCTGTTTTATTTGATAATCTTAGTTTTACGATTGAGAAAGGACAAAAAGTTGTATTTCTCAGTCATAATCCGCGTGCTATGACTGCACTATTTGAGATTATCAACGGTAATAGAGTGGCTGATGCAGGAACATTTAAGTGGGGTGTTACTATTACTACAGCATATTTGCCTGTTGACAATACTGATTTTTTCCAAAGTGAAAAGAATCTTGTAGAATGGCTTTCTCAGTTTGGGGAAGGCAACGATGTGTATTTCAAGGCATTTCTTGGCAGAATGTTGTTTTCTGGTGAAGAGGTGCTTAAGAAAGTCAATGTGCTTTCTGGAGGCGAAAAAATGAGATGTATGATTGCCCGAATGCAATTAAAGAACGCCAATTGCCTTATACTTGACACGCCTACAAACCATCTTGATTTGGAATCAATTCAGGCATTTAACAATAACTTGAAATTATATAAAGGTAATGTGCTTTTTGCTAGTCATGACCATGAATTTATCCAGTCTGTAGCTAACCGTATTATTGAGTTAACTCCGCAGGGAAGCATTGATAAACTTATGGAATATGATGAGTATATTGCTTCTGATGCGATTCGTGAATTAAGAGAGAAAATGTATAATTAACATTGTTAATCCATTTAATAATTAATTAGTATGAAGAAAAAATTTTTTTCAGTAGTTTGTTTGATTTCTGCATCACTTGTACTTACAACTTCATGTATTGGTTCTTTCCCTGTTTTTCATAAGATTCATTCATGGAATCAGAATATTAGTGGCAACAAATTCGTGAATGAGTTGGTGTTTGTTTGTCTTCATATTATTCCGGTCTATGAGGTATGTTATTTGGCCGATGGCTTAATTTTTAATTCAATTGAATTTTGGGGTGGTAATAGTCCTATTGCTAAGGTGGGAGAGAAAAAAACATTAAAAGGTCAGAATGGCGATGTTTATACAATCACTACCACCGAAAAGGGATATTCTATTGTTGATGAAACTAAGGAGCAGGCTTTCAATTTGTTTTTTAATGACAAGGATTTATCTTGGAATGCAGAATTTAATGGAGAATCATATAAGTTGGTGACAATGAATGAAGATGGCACTGTTACAATGAACTTACGTGATGGTGAAACTCTTACGGTAAGTCCTGATGCTAACGGAGTTGATATGGCGAAATCGTTTGCAGCCAAATCAAACGTCTTTTTTGATGTTGCAATGAAGTAAATTGCTTATAATAACATTATTGTAATGGCTGTATCAAAATGGTACAGCCATTATATTTTCCATACTCAACAATAGTCATGATTTAAATTATCTTCCTAAAGGATACTCATTTGTGTTTTGTGTATTCTTTGTTTTTCCATGTAGATAAATAGGATGTAGCATTTGATTCATGTTTATAGTCTGATGAATGAGAAGATTATTTGAATTATTCAACAGATATATCTGACTCGTTTGGGTGTAATGGTATTTTAATTATATGAGTAATTGTGTAATGATTGCGGTGCTATTATTTCACGATCGTGGTGATGCAATGTGTTATTTTGTGGGGAATATATAAGGGATGCCTAAGCATCCCTTATTACTGTTATTGAAATCTTGTCAGTTTTGTTATTTTAATAGACTTTAAATCCGATAATTTTACGGACTTCGCTAAGAGTTTTTGCAGCACTTTCACGTGCCTTCTCTGCTCCCATTTTTGCGACACGGTCAAGAAGTTCTTTATTCGCAGAATATTCTATAATGCGCTCGCGTATTGGCGCTACGGTTTTATTTAGGTCTTCTGCAAGTTGTTTTTTCATGTCGCCGTAGCGAAGAGTGCAGTCGTTCCACTTTTCATTGAAAAAGTTATACGTCTCTTTGTCTGAAGCAATTTCCATAAGTGTGAAAAGGTTTTGGATGACTTCAGGCTTTTGACTGTTTGGTTCTTGTGGACCGTTGTCTGTTACGGCACGCATTACTTTTTTGCGGAGTGTTTTCTCGTCATCACAGAGATAAATGCAATTGCCCTCAGATTTCCCCATTTTACCGCTTCCGTCGAGTCCTGGGACTTTTATTGCGTGGTCACTAAGGTAGAAGTTTTGTGGTTCAGGGAAGAATTCAGTTTGATAAATATTGTTAAAACGTCGTGCGCACTTGCGTGCCATTTCCATATTCTGTTCTTGGTCTTTGCCCACAGGGACTTTTATTGCGCGATGTTGAAGAATGTCTGCAGCCATAAGTGTAGGGTATGTGAAAAGTCCAGCATTGACATTGTCTGGCTGTTTACGAGCTTTTTCTTTAAATGTTGTAACCCTACTCAGTTCACCAATGTAAGTGTTCATGTTAAGATATAGGTATAACTCGATTGTTTCAGCAACATCGCTTTGAATGTATATGGTTGCTTTTTCTGGATCAATGCCACATGCAAGATACTCTGCAAGAATTGTTTTAGCGCTAGTTTGTATGTTTTCAGGTTTTGGGTGAGTTGTCAATGAATGCCAGTCTGCAATGAAGTACAGACAGTTGTATTCACTCTGCATCTTTACAAAACTCTGTACTGCGCCAAAATAGTTTCCTAGGTGTAGGTTTCCTGTTGGGCGTATACCGCTCACTACTGTTTCCATATCTTATGTTTCTTTGGTTCTATTTATATTATAATTTATGCAAAGATACATAAATAAATTATACGTTACTTTATATTCTGTCTGATTTTAGTCAAGTATGACTGCATCCTTTTTTCATCTTTAGTATCGATTATTTCAACTAATTCCCTCATTTCTTCTCGTATTTGCTCTACTTGATCTTTTGTGTATGGATTAAAGAGTATTTCACGTAACAAACAATCGTCTTCACTGAGTACTCCTTGAGCAATAGCCATGTGGCGTTTAAAAGTTGTGCCTGGTGCATCTTGGTGTTTCATGACAGCGGCGAATGCGAATGTTGATATGAATGGGATGCTTAGCGAATATGCTACGGTACGGTCGTGCTCCTCAAAAGTGTACTCATGAACTTTAAGTCCTAACTGTGAATATAGATCGCGGAAGAATATTCTGCCCATATAATCACCTTCTGTAATAACTATCGCATTTTCATTTGCTAATTTCCCTAAATTTGCAAATGTAGGTCCAAACATGGGGTGAGAAGATACATATCGAAAACCACAACTTTCATAGTATTCTTTGAAACCTGTTTTTACAGATGATATGTCGCTAAGGATGCAGTCTTGAGGCAAATATGGTATTACTTTATCGAATACGCTCAAAGTATTTTTTAGGCTTACAGCATTTATGACCAATTCAGGTGAAAAAGATTTTATCTCATTTAAATTTGTGAAACGTTGTGTGTTATACATAAAACGAAGTTTCCGCGCATCAATTTCGTACACGGCCACTTCATGGTCAAAACTTAACAAATCAGTAAAGAATGACCCCATTTTTCCTGCTCCTAATAAAAGAATTTTCATATTGTGAAAAATACAGTTTTAAATTTAAATGACAAATTTAGAAAAACTATTTATTCAGCATCTTGTTGGCGATGAAGAAGTACATAAATTACTACAGGTGCACCAATTAATGCCGTTACAGAGTTTACAGGCAGCGCACCTTCAAATCCCGGCAGTCGTGCAATTAGGTTGCAGGCAAGAGCCAGTACACTTCCCATAAGCATTGTTCCGGGAAGGAGTATTCTGTGGTCTGATGTATGAAAAATACCACGGCAGATATGAGGGACAGCCAATCCGAGGAACATAATTGGACCGCAATAAGCCGTTACAATTGCAACTAATATCCCTGCACTGGTAATTACGTATATTCGTATGCGTTTGATGTTGAGACCAAGGTTTTTTGCATATATTTCTCCTAGGAGAAGTATATTTAGAGATTTTGTTTGTAGCATAGATAAAGGTAGGATGATTAACATCATTATTGTAAATAACAATAATTGGCCATTTGAAACTCTTGCAAAACTTCCTAATCCCCAAATAACATATGCGCGTATCTCTTCTTCAACACTAAGGTATTTTAAGACTCCAATGATGGCATTCGCTATGTATCCAATCATAACACCGATGATGAGTAGTGTGACATTACCGCGAACATGTTGGGAAACGAATACAACTAATGCCATAACACAAAGAGAACCGATTATTGCTGATAAGGTTATGGCCATTTCTCCGATGGGGCCAATACTACTTAAGGCTATTCCAGCGAAATTACCTGAAAATAATACGACAAATGCTACTCCTAAACTAGCACCAGAACTAATGCCTAATACTGATGGGCCTGCAATTGGATTACGGAATATGGTCTGCATTTGAAGACCGCTTACTGCCAATCCAGCGCCTGCAAGAAGGGAGGTGAGCGATTGTGGTATACGAGATTTCCATATAATATTTTGCCATATAATGTTATCACATTCTCCTATAAATAAAATATTGCATACTTCTTTTAATGGAATGTTTACGGAACCTATACCAAGATTAAGCAATAGCATTGCAATAAGTGCTACAGTTACCAATAAAAATATTAAAGGAGTTTTATGAAACCTTTTTTGGGAGTGTGGACAAGGCATTTTGTTTACTTTAATAAGGTGTAATATACAGGTGAGTGATTCGGTAATATTTCTGGATGGAATATGTGAATGAAATCAGCCAAAATTAAATCGGGCTCCATGGGCATACTTTCATAAAATGGTGTTTTCCTCATGTTGCAGTATATTATTCCCTTTTCTTTGAATGCCCGGAAGTCTTCATAACGTCCGTCTTCATCAGACAATGCTTCGTATGTGAAAACTCCATCATAGTTGTTAACAATTCTCCAATATTGGGCGTTGGCTGCGCGGCTATAAACAGTTTCGTAATCAAGATTTATACCCCCGCTTTCACAATTGTTGTGTAGAAAATAATAGGCGCCTGCATCATTAAAAAGTTGGGCAAGAAAACTTTTTCCTCCAGGTGCATACCATGCGGAACCCCTTATCTCGCCACTTAGAACCAAAGGCCTGTTTTTTGTTTTGACAACTTTTTCTTTTAAACCATTATATTTTTTTTCCATCTCATCAAAAATTGTGTTGGCTTTTTCTGTTTTTCCAAGAAGTAATCCTGTAAACTTAATCCATTCAGCTTGTGCAAGAGGTGAGCGTTCTTTATAGCCTAAATGTGGAATGAGAGGTATGTTGATTTCTTTTAGCAGTTCGTATCCGCCTCTCTTGAATGGAGATATAAGAATGATGTCAGGATTTATACCTATTATTTTTTCATTATCAAAGTTGCCTTCAATCCCTATTCTAACAGTATGACCGCTTTTAATTTGTTTCTTTATGTCTTTATTAAATAGGTGTCTTGTATTTGTTATACCAACAACCGCATCAGTTTCATTTAATTTAATGAAATTTGAGAGCTGCAGGGAGGTCATGCATATTGTTGAACTTATAGGGTACTCGATACGTACATATTCTTCGGGAATAACTTCATGTTTGCATCCTTTTTTTATTAGGGCAAATTTGTAACATGTGGAGTTTTCTTTATGCGGATCTTGTATTTTTAAAAGGCATAGGTTATTATTTATATAATCTATGCTAAATCCCTCTGCATATCGGACAATTATTTTAGCGGTATCTATGGCGGTTGTCAAATCTGCAGGTCTTAAATCTTGTTGTTTGTTTGAACATCCACACAGAAATAGAAATAAAACAACATATAGTAGAGTGTATTTCTTCATCATTTTACGATTATTATTCATTACGAGTCCTAATCTTGTAGGCTTTCTCTCAATGCGATTTTTCTCTCTTTTGCATTTGTAGACAAACTGTGACGTTTATTTATGTCGCTTTGCAAAATATAGGATTACAGTTGCATGTATGACTCGGGGCTTTCACTTGATTTCATTTCATGTGCAGTAAAAGGCACATACTAATTTGAATGTAAAAATACATATTTTTTGCGTCATCTCAAAAACTATGTAATGTGTAAAATCAACTAATCCGTTTTTTTATCTCTTGAAAAACGTTGTTTGAATTTGGGTTTGTAGTAGGTTACCCCTGTGAACGTGCGCAAATGGCAGTTATAACTTTTCATACTGTTAAATATGGTGAAAATTTAGCATTTAATGATTAACATTCTGTCTCTTTTTCTGTTTTTTTAATAGAAGTTTTATATATTGCAGTGTAATTTAACGTGATTGTCATGAAAAATACCACAATAGTTTTATTGTCATCTGTAATCGGATTGTCTTTTGTGTGCCTGTTGTGGCTTCAACTAAAATATATAGATGAAATTTTTTCTATACGTAGGCAACACTTTGACGAGTCTGTAAATCGTAGTCTGTACAGAACTTCTCATCAGTTAGAAGTTCAAGAAACAATACGGTATTTTGAAACGGGTTATAATGATGGCGGAGTTCAGTTTAGAGCCGATTCGGTTTCTCTAATTTCTGATTCTTTGCCTAATCACGTAAAATCTTTTACAGACCCAAAATCGTTGGATTATGGTTCAGGAACAAATATTTCTGATAAATTCTTCACAAAAAAAAATCATGTTGCTTCGCCTGATGACTCTCGAACTTTACACGATGTTATAAATGAAAGGTATTTATATGAGAAGGCTATAATAGATGAAATAATTTATAGTAGATTGTATACGGCTAGCAACCGTCCTTTGTATCAACGTGTGGATTTTGATTTTCTTGATCAAACTTTAAGGACGGAATTACATAATAATGGAATTGATATACCTTACCATTTTGTTGTAACGACAAGTGGTGGACGTGAGATATATAGATGTTCTGATTATGAAAGTGAGGGGGATGAACATTCTTATGTTGTGCCATTGTTTAGAAATGATCCTGTTTCCCAAATGGGGACACTTAAAATACATTTCCCAGATATGGGGAAATATGTTTTTAACTCTATATGGTATATTGTGCCGTCTTTAATATTTACGTTAATTCTTTTTGTGACTTTTGTTGTTAGTATTGTGTTGCTGTTTAGGCAGAAAAAATTAACAGAATTGAAAAATGATTTCATTAATAATATGACTCATGAATTTAAGACTCCGATATCAACAATTTCGTTAGCAGCTCAGATGTTGGGTGATGAAAATGTGAACAAATCTGCTCAGATGTTTAAGAGACTGTCCTCGACGATAATAGATGAGACAAAACGTTTGCGTTTTCAGGTTGAAAAAGTTCTTCAATTATCAATGTACGATCGCCAAAAGACAATTCTTAAGATGAAGGAAGTAAATATTAATGATTTGATAGCTGGTGTCGTATATACTTTTGCGCTTAAAGTGGAAAAAAATGGAGGAAAGATTATAACAGAGCTGAATGCAGATAAACCTTGTGTCTTTGTTGATGATATGCATTTTACAAACGTTATTTTTAATTTGTTAGATAATGCTGTTAAATATCGCAGAGAGGACTCGCCGCTTGAGCTGAAAATTTCAACATGGAACGAAAATAAAAGTAATAAGTTGTGTATTTCTATTCAAGATAATGGAATTGGAATAAAAAAAGATGATTTAAAAAAAATCTTTGATAGGTTTTTTAGAGTACATACGGGGAATGTGCATGATGTGAAAGGTTTTGGTTTAGGTTTGGCGTATGTAAAAAAAATAATATCAGACCATAAAGCAACTATTACTGTAGAAAGCGAAATCGGGGTGGGAACAAAGTTCGTGATAAAGTTCCCAGTCTCAGAATCAGAATAAAAGTTAGTGATAATAAATGATTTGTTAATATTAAAAAATGACATTATGGACGAAAGATTTGATGACGTTAGTGTTTTGCTTTGCGAAGATGACGAAAATTTAGGTATGTTACTGCGTGAATATTTAGAAGCGAAAGGGTATAAGGCAGAATTATGTGTAGATGGTGAAAAGGGGTACCAAGCTTTTTCGGAAAATTATTTTGACTTGTGTATATTGGATGTGATGATGCCAAAGATGGATGGTTTTACTTTAGCTTCAAAGATTAGGGAAATTAATCCAGATATTCCGTTTATGTTTTTGACTGCAAAAACTTTGAAAGAGGATGTCTTGGAAGGGTTTAAGATAGGTGCTGATGATTATATAACAAAGCCTTTTTCAATGGAAGAAGTTGTGTTTAGAATTGAAGCGATTCTGCGTAGGGTGAAAGGTAAAAAGAATAAGGAGAATGTTGTGTTCCAAATAGGACGTTATACTTTTGATTCTCAAAAACAATTATTGTCAATTGATGGTGAGAGTGTAAAACTGACAACAAAAGAAGCTGAATTGTTAGCATTGTTAGGTGCTAGAGTTAATGAACTACTGCAACGAGATTATGCGTTAAAGACAATTTGGGTGGATGATAATTACTTTAATGCCCGCAGTATGGATGTTTATATAACAAAACTTCGTAAACATTTGAAAAAAGATCCAAATGTGGAAATTCTCAATGTCCATGGTAAGGGGTATAAATTAGTTGTTACTAATATTGAGCAATAATAGCTTTGATCGTACTCAAGAGTCAATAAAAGAGGCATTTTTATAAAAAAAGAAGTGAAGGGGCTGCCTAACAACAAAAGTTGTGCAGTCTCTTTTTTTGTGCAAAAGATAGAGGGTTTAAGCCACCCCAACACCAAACTTTTCCATAGTGAGGGGTATTTGCGAAACTTTTTGCAATGTACTGCTATTTTGAAAAATATCTCATGCCTAAAAATATTTTTTTTATCGGCCATCAATAGTTTTCGTAGCATCTTCGAGTCTTTCCGCGAGGGCGGTCGCATGGGGTCTCGACCGCGGTGGAGATATGTCTCGACCGTGGTGGAGTGATGACACGAGGGCGGTGGTGTTGTGTCGCGACTGCGGTGGATGAAAAGTAAGAAGTAAAAAGTAAAGTTGTAGGGCGAGGTTCGCTCGCCCAATTGTGAGGAGTAAGGTATGAATTGGTGTGGTGTAAAGCGTGACAGCGTGACAAGCGTGACACCGCGTATTTGTATTTTTTTTATTTTTTGTGGATGTCCGTCCTGTAGGGGTGATAGGTGTGTTTTCTGTGGCAAAAGTGGTGGTTTGAGAGCAAAAAGGTGTGAAAAGTGGGTGGTTTTTGCTTGGAAATAGGGTGTTTTTTATGCTATTTAATTAATATTTAATTATTATATTGTATATAATATGTTGATTATTAAATAGTTAGCAAATTATTATTCTTCTGTGGGGATGAAAATAAATTCAAAACAGTGGTGTCACGCTTGTCACGCTGTCACGCTTTCTTGTACAGGAGCATGTGTAGACATTTTGTTTGTATTGCAATGCCGTCAGATGGGGTGGAGACTGTCTAGCAAGTTCGTTTAGTCGGCCTCTTTTGTACTTCTCGCGGCGTATCGAGGAAACTTCTTAGAATAATGAAATCAAACAGTGACAGAAAAAGTATATCCACTACTATAACAATGACAGAATTAAACTGAGACTAAAAGGAAAGAGTCCGGTGTAATACCGAACTCTTTACCAATAAAACGTTTATTAATCTGTCCAACTTTTTGGGGGGCAGAGCACAATTTTGACACCCCGCTCTTTTTATTTGTTTGTTAGTATTCTAATTTTTTATTGAGTACAATGTGTGAAATCAATAATAATTAACACTAAATTACCGACAGTGTACCAATTGTGGTCAACCAAATCTGCCATAGAAGTTATAATCATTGGGAGGACCAATAAAATTGCGCCTAATATGATTAACGCAATTCCTAAAAATTTCAAATACTTATTCATGTCTTTTATTTTAAAGTTTTATTAAAAACGAGATTTTGATTTACAAATTAAGTGATTTTTGTTTTAAGTGAGAAGTGTTTTTGGAAAAAAAACAAAACAATGGAGTGTTTATGGGGAAAATTGTAGAAGAAATAGAACAATCGTTAAAAAAATAGCTATAATCTATTGCTGTGTGGGGGGAAAAGTGTATCTTTGCAATCGCATTTTGCAAAATAACAATTTATTTATTAATTATTTATGAACCAATACGAAACCGTTTTCATTTTAACTCCCGTTTTGTCTGATGTTCAGATGAAGGAAGCGGCTGACAAATTCAAGGGTCTCCTTGTCAATGCTGGCGCGGAGATTATCAGCGAAGAATGCTGGGGAATGAAGAAATTGGCTTATCCGATTGAGAAGAAATCTACAGGGTTTTATTGTATGATTGAGTACAAGGCTGAGCCTACAGTGATTGCAAACTTTGAGTTGCAGATGCGTCGTGACGAGCGCGTGCTTCGTTATCTCACAGTAAAGAATGAGAAGTATGCTGCAGAGTATGCAGAAAAGCGTAGAAACAACAAAAAGAAGGAGGATTAAAACATGGCAGTACAGCAATCATCAGAAATTCGTTATTTGACTCCACCTACAGTTGACGTCAAGAAGAAAAAGTATTGCCGTTTCAAGAAGAGCGGCATTAAGTATATAGACTATAAGGATCCAGAATTCCTCAAGAAGTTCCTTAACGAGCAAGGGAAGATCCTTCCACGTCGTATTACTGGAACATCTCTTAAATATCAGCGTCGTGTGGCGCAGGCTGTAAAGAGAGCTCGTCACTTGGCTTTGCTTCCATTTGTAACGGACTTGTTGAAATAATAAAAAAGGAGGAATGATATGAAAATTATATTAAAAAAGGATGTTCTTGGCTTAGGTTATAAGGACGAAGTCCTCACTGTTAAGGACGGGTATGGTCGCAACTATCTTCTTCCACAGGGCTATGCGGTTCTCGCTACAGAGAAAGCAGTTAAAGCTCTCAATGAGGAATTGAAGCAGCGTGCTCATAAAATTGCTAAAATTAAGGCAGATGCAGAGGCTTTCGCATCTAAATTTGAAGGTGTGTCTCTTTCTGTTGCAGCAAAGGTTGCAGAAGGAAAAAATATCTATGGTTCTGTAGGTCCTGTTCAGATTGCAACTGCTCTTGCAGAAAAAGGTCTTGAGGTTGACAGCAAGGTTGTTATTCTTAAGGCAGTTAAGGAACTTGGTTCTTATACAGCGACAGTTCAGCTTCATAAGGAGGTTTTTGTTGAAGTTCCTTTTGAGGTTGTTCCTGAAGCAGAAACTGAAGCTTAGTATAATAAGTTTGGTTTTAAAGTATATATTTAAAATGGGTTCGGCATTACCGAGCCCATTTTTGTTGCGTCTATATTGGTGTTGTTGATATTTATTCCAATTACAATCTCTCTTATTTGAAACCTCTTCATCCGCAACGCTTGCGTAGATTTTTACAGCGGTAGTTATTAATGGCATGATGAGCTATTAGGGAGTTTATACGAATCAGTCTGTTTGCATTGTAATATTGTTGCTTCTTGTTATTGATTTGTTGAGTAAAACTGTTAATTGCTTCGGTTTAATTTGTGAAAGATATAAAGATGTTGGGTGCCGATTGTCGAACCTAAATGATAGGTTGATTTGTGTGTGATAAGTTGAAAATGTGTGATTAGGTGATTTTTGTTTTTGGGGGGGGCGGACAGCCATGCAAATAAATATATTTAATTCTGCAAACAAATGTTGAAAGAGTCAAGTTCGTTTGTGAAAAATTAATGTGTTTGTAATTTTCTCATTATCTTTGTAATTGTAATATGTAGTGCGTTCTTTGAGCGTATGCATATAATATGGATTTGTTTTTTACGTTTGTAAGATATATGAGAGGTAAAGTATTGTTTGTGTTTTTGATGTGGGTTATCACGCAAATGTCATTAGCTCAAAAAATATCATTCGAAAAAACAGTTGTAAATGTTGGCGCTACACTTTGGCGTCGTCCTATTACTGCTGTGTATAAATTTACAAATAAAGAGCGTGAGGCACTTGTTGTTGAGGAAGTAGATGCTGGATGTGGGTGTGTAGATGTGAAATGGACAAAGGATGTTCTGAAAAAAGGCGAAAAGGGTGAGATTTTTGTTACGTATGATGCGCAGTTGTTGGGACATTTCGATAGGGCCGTAAATGTATATACTAATGCTGGTGAAACCCCCGTGCGCATTCGCCTGAAAGGTGTTGTTTTGCATAGTATGAATGAAGAGGCAAAGAATTTATTTCCTCATCAGATTGGCGATATTATGTTGAGTTCTAATAATGTTGAATTTCCAGATGTGCATAAAGGTGATAGTGCCATAGTGTCGTTTGAAATACTTAATAATAGTGATGAAGTTTATACTCCACGTTTAATGCATTTGCCTTCATATATTACAGCTGAATGTTTTCCTGCAATGTTAGGGCGGGGAAGACGTGGCGTTATTAGTTTAAAACTAAATACAAATAAAATGTCAAATATAGGTATTAATCAATCAAACATATATTTGGCTCGCTATTCGGGGGATAAAGTTGGAGATGGTAATGAAATCAATGTTACCTCAGTCTTGTTGCCTGAGGTTGTTGATTCTTCTGATAATATACTTAAACCGAAGTTGCATGTCTCTTCGAATGTTATTGATATGGGTAAACTGGGGCGCAAGTCAAAATTAAAGGGGGAGGTGATTTTAAAGAATGAAGGGACTGGGGTGTTAAATATTGAGTATATATCGGTTTATAATCAAGCACTGACCGTTAGCCTGCCTGCTCGTTTGCTGTCTCCTGGTGAATCAATGAAATTGAAGGTTACTCTTCAGGCTAAGTATTTACGACAATATAGCGCTCAACCTCGTGTGTTGATTATTACAAACGATCCTGATTGTCAGAAAGAAACGATTACGGTAAAGTTTGAAAAATAAATATATATGGAACATCCAGAAAATAGTATAGAGTATAAAGGGTTAACTGTTAATCAAGGAGTGGAACAACCTTCAATAGTTAATCCTTACTTGAAGTCCTTTAGGAAAAAACGTACGCGATTATTCTCTGTGAATGAATATGTTGAGGGTATTCTTAAGGGAGATATTTCTATGTTGAGTCAAGCTGTCACTCTTGTTGAAAGTGTATTGCCTGAACATCAAGTTATAGCTCAGGATGTTATAGAGAAATGCCTTCCTTATTCTGGTAATTCTGTTCGCATTGGAATAAGTGGTGTTCCTGGGGCAGGAAAAAGTACATCTATAGACTCTTTTGGCGTACATTTGCTTGAAAACTATGGTGGAAAATTGGCTGTACTGGCCATTGACCCAAGTTCGGAAAAGACCAAAGGTAGTATTTTGGGCGATAAAACGCGAATGGAGAAACTTTCAGTCCATCCTAATTCTTTTATTCGTCCTAGTCCTTCAGCTGGCTCACTTGGAGGCGTTGCACGCAAAACACGTGAAAGTATAATACTTTGTGAAGCAGCAGGATATAATAATATTATAGTGGAAACTGTAGGTGTTGGGCAGAGTGAAACTGCTTGTCATTCTATGGTTGATTATTTCCTACTCATACAGTTGGCTGGTACAGGAGATGAACTTCAGGGGATTAAGCGAGGTATAATGGAGATTGCTGATGGTATTGTTATTAATAAGGCTGATGGTGATAATGTTGAAAAAGCAAATCTTGCAGCCTCGCATTACCGCAATGCGCTTCATCTGTTTCCAATGCCGGAAAGTGGAATTTTACCCCAAGTCCGATGCTATTCAGGCTTTTATGGATTTGGTATAGATGAAGTTTTGAGTATGATCTTTGACTATATTGATAAAGTAAAGGCAAATGGTTTTTTTCAGTATAGGCGCAATGAGCAGTCGAAATATTGGATGTATGAAAGTGTTAATGAGAATCTGCGCAATAATTTCTATTATAATACAACAGTTCAGTCAATGCTGTCAGAAATGTCAGATAAAGTTTTAGGTGGACAAATCACTTCTTTTGTGGCTGCTAAAAAGCTTTTGGATGCATATTATTCAGAGTTAAGGGTCAATAATTCGAAATAAATATAGAAAACATGAAAAAATGTCTTTTCATATTATGCTTCTTTGTTGAAATGTTGCATGTTTTTGCTCAAGAAGGAAGTTGTGGTTATGAATTTCTTAAGATACCTGTATCAACACATTCTGCGGCTTTGGGTGGGGATAATGTGTCCATAATAGAGGATGATGTCACTCTTATTTATACGAATCCTGCGTTGCTTTCAAATATCTCGACTACAGTTCTTAACTTTAATTATATGTCATATATATCTGGGACAAACAAGTTAAGTGCAACTTTCGGAAAATTAAGTGGTGAGCGAGGAGCGTGGGCAGTAGGAGCTCAGGTTCTCAATTATGGTTCGATGGAAGAGACAACAGAAGATTTCATTGAAATTGGAGATTTTTCTGCTAGTGATATTGCTTTGCAGGGAGGTTACAGTTATCTATTCAACAATAGATGGAGTGGTGGAGTTGTAGGAAAGGTTTTATTGTCTAATTATGGCGCTTATTCATCTGTGGCATTGGCTGTTGATCTCGGTTTAAGTTATTATGATGAAGAAAAAGGAGTGTCTATAGGTTTGGTGGCTCAAAATTTGGGTGGACAGATTGATGCTCTTCATGAGAAACGTGAAGATTTACCATTTAATCTTGTTTTGGGATTTAGTAAGGAGCTTAATAACGCACCAATAAGATTGTCTTTCACTCTATCTGATTTAACTCATTGGAGTGAAGACTACTATTATGAAATTACTGGTAAAAAGCAGAATTTTACAAAGCGTTTTTTTAACCATTTATCCATTGGTGCAGATATATTTCCGTCGTCAGCAACCTGGATTGCTGTAGGATATAATTTCCGCCGTGCAAATGAAATGGAAATTTTAGATAGCAGTCATTGGGCAGGTTTCTCGTTTGGTGGCGGCTTGGCGATTAAGAAGTTTAAGATAGGTCTAGCGTATGGGAAATATCATGTGGGTGCGTCTTCTCTTATAGTGAATGCCTCTTATAATTTTTGATATTAACAATTATATCATTTAAAATATGAAAAAGATTACGATAGCCATTGATGGATTTTCTTCGTGTGGAAAAAGTACTATGGCAAAAGAATTGGCTCGCAAAATAGGATATATTTATATTGATAGTGGGGCAATGTACCGAGCTGTGACTCTTTATGCTCTTCGTAATGGCTTATTTACGGATGCAGGAATACGACAAAGTGATTTGTTGAAAAAGATGGATGATATTGTAATATCTTTTAAGCTTGATGCTGAGACCCAACGCCCTCTAACGTGTCTTAATGGAGAAGTGGTGGAGGATGAAATACGTCAGATGGAAGTATCTCGTTTTGTAAGTCTTATAGCAGCCATTCCTTTTGTTCGTGAGGCGTTGACTCTTCAACAGCAAATATTAGGAAATGAAAAAGGAATAGTGATGGACGGACGTGACATTGGAACAACAGTGTTTCCTGATGCAGAGATGAAGGTATTTGTGACAGCTTCTGCTGAAGTTAGAGCTAAACGACGTTATGATGAATTGTTGGCCAAAGGTGAAAGTCATGTTGACTATGATGAGATACTTCGCAATGTTAAAGAGCGAGATGAAATTGACCAAAATAGAAAAGTCAGTCCGTTGCGCAAAGCTGATGATGCCCTATTGCTTGACAATGGAAATATGACAAGGGAAGAACAAGATGAGTGGCTAATGCAACGCTTTAATGAAATAGTGAATAAGTAAAGATGTAAACCTCCAAATAAATGGGATGGAGATAGAGATTGATAAAGGATCTGGTTTTTGTTTTGGCGTGACTACAGCAATAAGTAAAGCGGAAGAAGAACTTTCTACCGCGGAGAATCTTTATTGTTTAGGTGATATAGTGCATAATGGTAAAGAATGCGAACGATTGCGCAAAATGGGACTTATTACTGTTGGGCACGATGCATTAAACCAATTATCGGACGTGAAGATGTTGTTGCGCGCTCATGGTGAACCGCCTTCAACTTACAAATTGGCAAACTTGCGTAATATTCATTTGATAGATGCAACTTGTCCTGTTGTACTCAATTTGCAAAAAAAAATCAAGAGGGATTATGATGCTGACATGTCTCATACTCAACAAATTGTCATATATGGTAAAAATGGACATGCAGAGGTTGTGGGATTAGTTGGACAGACTAATGGTAATGCTATTGTAATTGAATGTCTTGATGATGCTAAGTTGTTGAATTTTTCACGTTCTATACGTTTGTATTCTCAAACAACAATGTCACTTGAAGGTTTCAATGAGATTGTTAATTACATTAAAGAACATATATCTCCTTCAGCTTCATTCTTTTATTATGATACAATATGCAGGCAAGTTGCAAATCGGATATCGAATATTCGAGATTTTGCGGAAAAGCATGATGTCGTACTCTTTGTATGTGGTAAGAAAAGTTCAAATGGGAAGGTTTTGTATAATGAGTGCCGTTCTGTTAATATAAGAACTTACATCATTGATGACCCGGAGGAGATTGATTATGGATGGTTGGAAGGTGTTTCTACGATTGGTGTATGTGGGGCAACTTCTACACCTAAGTGGCTTATGGAAGAATGCCGAGATGCTATAATGAAGCATTATAAATAAGGTTGCAATAATGTTATATATAAAGAGATAATTATATGTCAGAAATTAAGTGTATAGGAATTGTAACATCAGGAAATGATGCTCCTGGTATGAATAGTGCAATTCGGGCGGTTACTCGCTCTGCAATTTATAATAATTTGTGTGTCAAAGCTATATATAGAGGATATAAAGGACTAATTGAAGGCGAAATTGTTGAATTTAAGACTCAAAATGTAAGTAATATTATTCAGCAAGGAGGTACTATTTTAAAGTCATCTCCAAGCAAGGACTTTCTTACATCGGAAGGGCGTGAAAAAGCATATGAGAATATGCAAAAAGAAAGTATTGATGCACTTGTTGTTATAGGAGGCGACGGAACGCTTACAGGTGCACGAATTTTTGCTCAAGAATATGATGTGCCATGCATAGGTATTCCCGCAACTATTGATAACAATTTGTGTGGTACAGATACGACTATTGGATATGATACTGCGCTTAACACGATAGTACAAACGGTAGATAAAATACGTGATACTGCAACATCACATGAGCGTTTATTTTTTATAGAAGTTATGGGTGATGATGCTGGCTTTTTGGCGTTAAATGGAGCTATTGCTGCAGGATGTGAAGAAGCTATAATACCATCTGTGGCAATCGAAGAGGAACAGCTTAATCGTTTGGTCCTTAATGGAGTGCGCAAAAGCAAGGGGAGTAGTATTGTCCTTGTTGCAAGTAATGAGGGGGAGAATGTAGCAATGCATTATGCGGAAATTGTGAAAAATCGTTGCCCTAATCTTGATGTTAAAATATCATTGTTAGGACATCTGCAACGGGGTGGGCAGCCTACTGCTCATGACAGAATCATTGCGAGCCGTATGGGGGCTGCTAGTATTGAGGCGCTTATGAAAGGACTGCGCAATGTTATGATTGGTATTGATAACGATGAAATAGTATATGTGCCATTTTCACGAGCAATAAAGGAAACGCGAAAGATAGACCATAATCTTATAGATATATTGCATAATATTTCTATCTAATCAGTTGTTTTCCAAATAATGATTTGAGATGATTGTTTGTATTGCAGAGAAACCTAGTGTTGCGAAAGATATTGCCGCTGTTTTGGGGGCTACACGGATGTGTCAAGGTTTTTTGGAAGGCAATGGCTATCAGGTGACTTGGACCTTTGGCCACTTGTGTGAATTGAAAGAACCTCATGAATATACTCCTCGTTGGAAGCGATGGGATTTATGGGATTTGCCGATGATACCTCCACGCTATGGTATTAAATTAAAAGAGGATGATGGGGTGAAAAAGCAATTTGCTGTAATTGAAAAACTCATGCAGTCTGCTGATGAAATAATTAATTGTGGTGATGCTGGACAAGAAGGAGAGTTGATACAGCGATGGGTGATGCAAAAAGCGCAAATTAAATGCCCCGTTAAGCGTTTGTGGATTTCATCTCTTACAGAAGAAGCAATCCGTGAAGGTTTCAATTCTTTGAAGGACCAATCGGATTATCAGTCGCTTTATGAGGCAGGTTTGAGTAGAGCCATAGGTGATTGGACTCTTGGAATAAATGCGACGCGTTTGTATACACTCAAATATGGACAGAATAAGCAAGTTCTATCTATTGGACGTGTACAAACACCGACATTGGCTCTTATTGTTCGTCGTCAGAAAGAAATAGAAAGTTTTATTCCTGAAGAGTATTGGGTTCTTTCTACAAATTATAGAGGTGCCACTTTTTTATCAACAAAAGGAAAGTTTGCTTCAAAAAACGATGGAGAAGAGTTTCTTGCAAAAGTGAAAGAAAGGCCTTTCACTATTACTGATGTGTCTGCAAAAAAGGGGACAGAAGCACCTCCTCGACTTTATGATTTGACGTCTTTGCAAGTCGATTGTAACAAAAAATTTGGATATTCTGCGGATCTAACATTACAGCTGATACAGTCGCTATATGAAAAAAAGTATACAACATATCCTCGTGTAGATACAACATTTTTAAGTGATGATATTTATTCTAAATGTCCCAATATACTTAGGGGAATAAGAGGATATGAATCATATACAAATCCGCTTCATGGAAAGAAACTTATTAAAAGTAAAAAGGTCTTTGATTCGTCAAAAGTGACGGATCACCATGCTATAATTCCGACAGGTATTCCTGTACAGAATCTTACGGATTTGGAACGTAATGTTTACGACTTAGTAACACGAGCATTCATTGCTGTATTTTATCCAGAATGCAAATTTCTGACTACTACAGTTTTAGGAGTGGTTGACGATGTGAACTTTAAGACAACGGGTAAACAAATTACAGAATTAGGATGGAAGGTTATATATGGCAACGATGTTACGCATGCAACAGTACAAATGGATGGTGATACAGAAAGTGTGTTGCCCCATTTTGAGGTTGGTGAGTCGGGTATGCATGAACCATTGTTGCAGGAGAAATGGACACAACCACCAAAACCTTATACAGAAGCGACGCTTTTACGTGCTATGGAAACAGCCGGAAAACTTGTTGATGATGAGGAATTGCGCGATGCGCTTAAAGAAAATGGCATAGGAAGACCATCAACTCGTGCTGCTATAATTGAAACACTTTTTAAACGCCGCTATATTCGTAAGGAACGCAAAAATTTGATAGCCACACCAACTGGGGTGGAACTTATAGAACTTATACATGAAGATTTATTAAAAAGTGCGGAACTTACCGGGGTTTGGGAGAAGAAATTACGTGAGATAGAAAAGCGTAAATATGATGCAAAGCAATTTCTTGAAGAGTTAAAGCATATGGTTGCAGATATAATATATGCAGTTCGTCAAGATAAGTCAAATCGGCATGTAACTATTACGACTGAAGAAGATTTAAAGAAGAAAATAACTAAAAAGAAAACCGCTGATAAAAAAGTGTGTGATGAATCACGGAAGGTCGCAGGTTTTCAACCTCGTTCGGTTAAAAAGAAGACAGGTTCTTCGGCAGATGTTGATAACGTTGATATGGCCGATGAATGGGTCGGATTGCCATGCCCCGTCTGTCATGAAGGGCGTATAATAAAGGGACGTTCTGCTTATGGATGTTCGCGTTGGAAAGAAGGATGTACATTCCGACGTTTATTTGAAGATTGAGAATATAATTATAGCAATAATAATGAACATGTTGTACTGCAAGTTGATATACAAAACCATAACGCATTGGATTGTGACTTTTGTTTCGGTAGTTTGCGCTTTACAGATGGTTTCATGTAGCAATGATAATATCGCATTTAATAAAGGCGAGCAACATTATGCTCTGGGTGAGTATTATCAGGCTTCGATATATTACAAAAAGGCTTATTCACGCACGTCACCTAAGGATCGGCCAAAACGGGCTTTGCGAGCGTTTAAAATGGGGGAATGTTATAGACGCATAAATTATACGCAGAAAGCACTGGCCGCATATCAAAATGCAGTACGATATAAGATTCAGGATAGTCTTGCGCTATTTCATTTGGCTCGTATTCAGTTAAAAGCTGGCCAGTATAAACAGGCAGAAGAAAATTTCCGTCTATATTTGGATAAGGACCCAGGTAATGAACTTGCACGTTCTGGACTCCTTTCTTGTGAACTTGCTCCTCAATGGAAGGCGACTCCTAATTTGTATAAAGTAAAGAAAGAACAGCTGTTCAATTCACGTAGGGCAGATTATTCTCCGATGTTATTAGGTGATGAATCTGATATGCTTTTTATAACATCAACGCGTAATCAATCGAAGGGTGATGAAATAAGCGGAATTACAGGTGCTAAATATGCTGATATGTTTGTTTCCAGAAAGGGTGAAGACAAAAAATGGAAACAAGTTGAAGAAATTGATTCTGAAATCAATACGGATTATGACGAAGGTGTTTGTTGCTTTTCTCCGGATGGCAAAACAATGTATTTCACTCGTTGTAGTTCTGACCCTGATTATCCTCGATATGCAGAGATATGGGAGTCCGCACGTTCTGACGCTTCTTGGTCTTCACCTAAGAAATGTGAAATTTCTAAGGATACGCTTTCTTCGTATGCTCATCCAGCAGTTTCCCCGGATGGCGGGTGGCTTTATTTTGTAAGTGATATGCCAGGAGGTGAGGGCGGTTTTGATATTTGGCGAACACGTATAGTGAGTTCTGGATTTGGAGGAGTAGAAAATTTGGGACGTCCTATAAATACTTCTGGGGATGAGATGTTCCCGACCTTTAAACCAACTGGTGAGTTATATTTCTCTTCAGATGGACATCCAGGTATGGGCGGACTTGATATTTTAAAGGCCACAAATGATAGTGTTAGGGGGTGGATTGTGGAAAACCAACAATTTCCTCTTAATTCTTCGGCCGATGATTTTGGAATGACGTTTGAAGGATTGCATAATCGTGGGTTCTTTTGTTCAAGTCGCAATGATGGAAAAGGATGGGAGCATATTTTTAGTTTTGAATATCCAGAGATATTACAGACTGTGACAGGTTGGGTGTACGAAAAGGATGGTTACGAACTTCCAGAAGGACTTGTTTATATGGTAGGTAATGATGGTACCAATGAGAAACTAAGCGTAAAGGGCGATGGTTCGTTTACAAAAATAATCAAGCCAGGAGTAGATTATGTGTTTTTGGGTACTTGTAAGGGATATCTTAATGTAAGGCAGCAACTGAGGGTTGAACCTTCTGAGGAAAGTGAAGAATATACGCTTCAATTTCCACTTCCTCCTATCAATGTGCCTGTGCTTATAGATAATATATTTTATGAATTTGACAAAGCATCTTTGACTCCAGAATCAACAAATGCATTAGATATGTTGGTGGTGATGCTTAATGAAAACCCTAATATAACTATAGAACTTAGTTCTCATTGTGATTATAGGGGTAATGATGCATACAATCAGCGTTTATCTCAGCGTCGTGCAGAATCGGTTGTTAACTATTTGATTGAACATGGAGTTGTTTCAGAGCGTCTTGTGGCAGTAGGATATGGTGAAGAGCGTCCAAAAGTGGTGACAAAGAAACTTGCGGAAATTCATAAATTCTTGTCTGAAGGTGATACTCTAACGGAAGATTTCATTTTGAAATATAATGATGAGGAGCAAGAAATATGCAATGCGCTTAATAGACGTACCGAATTCAAAGTGCTTCGTACAACATTTGGTACGACTTTGGAGGAGTATCGCAGTAACGATAACAAAGAGTAGCATTAAGTTTAATGCCTGTTAATAGAACTGTATTGATGAAAACAAACATATTTAAATATGTCATTTGGGCCATTGCTCCAATCTTATTTATAGGATGTGGTGTGGGGAAATATATACCTGAAGGAGAGTATTATTTAAAAGACATTAGTGTTGATTGTGAGAATGATAAAGTTAAAGAAAATTATTCTTTAATAGATTATGTTCAACAGTATCCAAACTCAAAATGGTTCGGTTTGAAAATACCTCTTGGGATATATAAACTATCGGGTAAAGATTCAACAAATTGGTTCTCCTCCTTTTTCAGGAAAATAGGTGAGGCGCCAGTTATCTATGATAGTGTAATGACGGTGAACTCTGTTGCTGATATTAAAAAGATGCTTTCTAACGAAGGTTATGTTTATGCAAATGTGTTCACTAAAGCAGAAGTTGATGAATCTTCAAAGAAAATGTCATTGAAGTATGTTGTTGCTCCAGGGGAAAGGTATTTGGTAGGGAATGTTCTACGTTATTCTGGTGATTCTGTTATTCATGAATATATTAATGGTACGGACACATTGAGCTCAATGATAAAAAAAGGAGGTGCTTTAAATATTAATGTATTGAATGAGGAACGTTCCCGAATTACAAAGGCGCTGCAAAATTCTGGATATTATAAGTTCAACAAGGAATATATAACATTTGTGGTGGACACATGTGAGGGGAGTCGCTATGTTGATTTGAGGATGGATGTTAAACTGCATTTGGAAGATGGTAGATCTGCTCCAGAAAATCATAAGAAGTATTATATCGGTGATGTTAACTTCTTTTGTGATATTAGAAATGCAGATTCAAATAGGGATAGTGTATTGGTTGATGAAACGACTATTTACTATAGCGATAAGTTGAGGTACAGACCAAGTATGTTGATTTCAAATAACAAATTGCGAACTGGGAATGTTTTCAAAGACGATGACTTGCAACGCTCTTATCGTAATTTTGCTCAATTGCCAGCAATAGCATATTCTAATATTAACCTTGTGCAACGCGAAGGGCAGGATACGTTAGATTGTAATGTGGTTGTAAATCATAGTCGCCCTAAAATGGTGTCTTTCGATTTAGAAGGAACAAATTCTGCTGGAGATTTGGGCGCAGCGGTATCTGCTACATACCAACATAACAATTTGTTTAAAGGTGCGGAGAGATTGACTTTTAAGTTGAGATATGCTTATGAGGCCATAACAGGTTTGGAAGGCTATGATGGGGAAAATTATAATGAATTTGGCGCCGAATTGAATTTGAAATTTCCTATGTTTCTTTTTCCTTTTGTAAGTCGTGATTTCGGTGGTAATCATCATGCTTCATCTGAGATATCTTTGCAATATAATCTTCAAAATCGTCCTGAATTTTACAGACGTGTACTTTCTGCAGCTTGGAGATATAAATGGGCGAGTAAAAATAAACGAATAGCTCATCGTTTTGACCTTTTGGAGTTGAACTATGTTTACATGCCATGGATTTCAGGAAAATTTAAAGAACAATATCTTGATAGTCTTGGTAAAAGCAATGCCATATTAAAGTATAACTATGAAAATTTGCTTATAACTAAATTGGGCTATACATATACCTATAATTCATCAGGTGCAGCTGCTGCATTTGGAAGAAATGCGCTTAGTGTAAAAGCAAATATTGAGACTTCGGGAAATCTGCTTTCGGCAATCACAAATTTGTCCGATGGCAAAAGGAATAGTGCTGGTCAATACACGTTCTGTGGAATTGCCTATGCTCAATATGTCAAAGGGGATTTGGAGGTTACTAAAAGTATTCGAATTGACCGAAATAATTCTATTGCATTGCATGCAAATGTCGGTGTTGCATATCCATATGGCAATTCAAAAATTCTGCCATTTGAAAAGCGGTATTTCTCTGGTGGTGCGAACAGTGTGCGTGGATGGTCAGTCCGTTCTTTAGGGCCAGGAGCGTATAATGGCTATGATAAAGGTATTAACTTTATCAATCAGTCTGGTGACATTAAGTTGGACTTGAATTTTGAATATCGTGCTCGTTTATTCTGGAAGTTCAGCGGTGCTTTTTTCATTGATGCGGGAAATATATGGACCATTCGTGAATATAAGGACCAGCCTGGAGGATGTTTCAGGTTTGATGAGTTCTACAAGCAAATAGCAGTTGCTTATGGTTTGGGTTTGCGTATGAATCTTGACTTTTTTATTCTTCGATTTGATGCTGGTATGAAAGCCATTAATCCTGTTTATGAGGATAAACGCCATTATCCGATACTTTCTCATAATCTAAAACGTGATTTTGCATTTCATTTTGCTGTAGGAATGCCTTTCTAACAATTAATTTAAGAAGTACTTAATTATTGTTTTATTATTAATTATTAACTTTGCAAAAATCTTGGTAACACAAACAAAATAGATATAATATGTATAGAACACACACTTGTGGAGAGTTACGCCTCTCTAATTCAGGCGAGAATGTCACTCTTGCCGGATGGGTACAGAGGGTACGCAAAATGGGCGGTATGACATTCGTTGATTTACGTGACCGTTATGGTATAACACAATTGGTTTTTAACGAAGAAACGAATGCACAACTTTGCGATAATGCAAATAAGTTGGGACGCGAGTTCGTAATTCAGATAAAGGGACGGGTGAATGAGCGATATAGCAAGAATGCTAATATTCCGACTGGGGAAATTGAAATTGCTGTTGAAGAGTTGAATTTGCTTAATTCGTCAGAAGTTCCTCCTTTTACAATTGAAGATAACACTGATGGCGGTGATGATATTCGTATGAAATATCGATATTTGGATTTGCGCCGTTCAAGTGTGCGCCAGAATTTGGAATTGCGCCATAAGATGTGTATAGCTGTACGCAATTATTTATCAAATCAGGGTTTTCTTGAAGTAGAAACACCAATGCTTATTGGTTCTACGCCTGAAGGCGCACGCGATTTCGTCGTACCTTCTCGAATGAATCAAGGGCAGTTCTACGCTCTTCCGCAGAGTCCTCAGACTTTGAAGCAACTTCTTATGGTTGCAGGTTTTGACCGCTATTTCCAGATAGTTAAGTGTTTCCGTGATGAAGATTTACGTGCGGACCGTCAACCTGAATTCACACAGATAGACTGTGAAATGAGTTTTGTTGAACAAGAAGATGTTATAACAACCTTTGAAGGCATGGCGAAGCATCTGTTCAAGGAGTTGCGTGGTGTGGAGATAGAGGGCGATTTCTTACGCCTTCCTTGGTCTGAGGCTATGCGTCGCTTTGGTAGCGACAAACCTGATATGCGTTTTGGCATGGAGTTTGTCGAGCTTATGGATATAATGAAGAAAGGCACATTCCCTGTTTTTGACGATGCGGAGTATATAGGCGGAATTTGTGCTGAAGGATGCGCTTCATATACACGCAAAGATATTGACAAATTGACTGAATGGGTTAAGCGCCCTCAGATAGGTGCGAAAGGCTTAGTCTATGCTCGTGTAATGGAGGATGGCAGCGTTAAATCTTCTGTTGACAAGTTCTATACGCAGGAAGATTTGCAGGCTCTCAAATTAAAGATGGGCGCAAAACCTGGTGATTTGATACTAGTTCTCAGTGGTGATGACACAATGAAGACACGCAAGCAACTGTGCGAACTTCGTTTGGAAATGGGTTCTCGTCTCGGCTTACGTGACAAGAATAAGTTTGCTCTGCTGTGGGTAACTGAGTTCCCGATGTTTGAATGGAGCGAGGAAGAAGGAAGATTGATGGCTATGCACCATCCGTTTACACATCCTATGGATGAAGATATACATCTGCTTGACTCCAATCCAGCAGCTGTTAGAGCGGATGCATACGATATGGTTTGTAATGGAGTAGAGTTGGGCGGAGGGTCTATTCGTATATTTGATCCGGAACTTCAAGCCAAAATGTTTGAAATATTAGGATTTACCCCAGAGAAGGCACAAGAGCAATTTGGTTTCTTGATGAATGCATTTAAGTATGGCGCACCTCCTCATGGAGGTCTTGCTTATGGACTTGACCGTTGGGTAAGTATTTTTGCAGGCCTTGACTCTATTCGTGATTGTATAGCATTCCCTAAGAATAACAGTGGACGTGATGTTATGCTTGATGCACCGTCAGCAATAGATGAAAAGCAACTTGATGAACTGAAGATTCAATTAGTAACAGAATAGCATATTTTGAAAACATATCCCGCCATTGACATGTCATTGGCGGGTGTTTTTTATCCTTTTAACTATATCTTACATCTCCACTGCGGTCGTGTTGTATCTCCACTGCGGTCGTGTTGTATCTCCACCGCGGTCGTGTTGTATCTCCACCGCGGTCGTGTTGTGTCATCACCGCAGTCGTGTTGTGTCATCACCGCGGTCGTGTCAGAAGATTTGCGAGGTTTTGTTGTAAGACTTGCGTGGTAGTGTTGCGCCATTACACCGTGGTTGTGATGTGTCGTTACAGTAGACATACATCTCGCTGTTTTTGTGCTAAAATCGCCTGTTTCTTCCTCGTTTTTGCATATTTTGCATAACAATTATGGATTTTTATTGGTTATGGCGTGTTTTTCTTTATAAATCATGTGTTTTTTGTGATAGTTTTAGTACTCCAGTAATCTAAAAAAAGGTTAACTTTGTAAAGATTTAATGAAGATAGTGCATGTGTGACCTTATTGTAGAGGATGTACGTGTGCCTATTTGTTATTTGTGTGAAACCATTAACTTATTACTAATTTTAAATATGGCTAAAGTAATTAAATTACGAAAAGGCTTGAACATCAACCTTAAAGGTAAGGCTGAAGCAAAGGTTATAGCCATAGATGCATCTGACGTCTACGGGCTTGTCCCAGATGCATTTGTGGGTGTTAAACCGAAACTTGTGGCAAAAGAAGGGGATGTTGTTAAGGCTGGAGATGCCTTGTTTGTTGACAAGTTGCATCCAGAGGTGAAGTTCGTCTCACCTGTAAGTGGCAAGGTTACTTCAGTTGAGAGGGGCGACCGCCGTAAGATTCTCAGCGTGCAGGTTACTGCAGACAAGCAGCAAGTTTATGCTGATTTTGGTAAGAAGAATGTAAATTCTCTCTCAGGCGAGCAGGTGAAGAGTGCACTGCTTGAGTCGGGACTTTTTGCGTTTTTCTTGCAGCGTCCATATGCAGTTACCGCTAATCCTGCTGATGCACCTAAGGCTATCTTTGTGTCAACATTCTGCGACATGCCTTTGGCTGCGGATTTTGAAGTAGTGCTTAAGGGTAATGAAGCCGATTTCCAAACGGGTATTGATGCATTGGCAAAGATTGCGAAAGTTCACCTAGGTGTAAAACCTTCTGCTTCATCTGCATTGGCTAATGCAAAAAATGCAGTTGTCACAGTTTTTGACGGAAAGTGTCCGGCTGGAAATGTAGGTGTCCAAATCAATAACGTTTCGCCTGTCAACAAAGGGGAAGTTGTATGGACTCTCGGCGCTGAGGAAGTAATCTTTATCGGTCGTCTGTTCAATACCGGTAAGGTTGACTTGACTCGTACTATTGCGGTTGCAGGTTCTGAGATTAAGGCTCCGGCTTATGTTAAGGCTCTTGTAGGACAGCAGATTTCTTCAATCGTTAAAGGAAATATTGCAACAGACAAGAAGGTGCGCCTAATTGACGGAAATCCGTTGACAGGACTTAAGGTTTGCGAAACTGCATTCCTTGGCGCACACTCTACAGAAATCACAGCAATCCCTGAGGGTGACGAGGCTGATGAAGCTTTCGGCTGGATTATGCCACGCTTTAATCAGTTCTCAACAAGCCGTACATATTGCAGCTGGCTTATGGGCAATAAGGAGTATTCGCTTGATGCACGCGTCAAGGGTGGCGAACGCCATATGATTATGTCGGGCGAATATGACAGCGTGTTCCCAATGGATATCTACCCAGAGCAGTTGGTTAAATCAATAATTGCTGGTGACATCGAAAAGATGGAAGCGTTGGGTATTTATGAAGTTGCTCCTGAGGATTTTGCTGTTTGTGAGTTTGTTGACTCTTCAAAGTTGGAGTTGCAGCGCATTGTTCGCGAAGGACTTGATATGCTTCGTAAGGAAAATGAATAAGGATTAAATTAAATGAAATAAAAATGAGTGCGTTAAAAAAATATCTCGACAAGATAAAACCGGCTTTCCAAAAAGACGGTAAGTTCCACGCATTCCAGTCTGTTTTTGATGGTTTCGAAACGTTTATGTTCGTTCCAAATACTACAGCAAAGGCACGTGGAGCTCATATACATGACGCTATAGATTCAAAGCGCATCATGTCATTTGTTGTGATTGCGTTGATTCCATGCTTGCTTTTTGGTATGTTCAACGTAGGTTATCAGCATTATTTGGCAACAGGAATTGCAACACCAGATTTAGTGGATAGTTTTATCTATGGTTTTTTGGCGGTACTTCCTAAAGTTGTAGTTTCATACGTAGTTGGATTAGGCATTGAGTTTACTGTTGCTCAGTGGAAGAAAGAAGAAATTCAGGAAGGATTTCTTGTTTCGGGAATGCTTATACCACTTATCGTTCCAATCAACTGCCCATTGTGGATTATAGCTCTTGCTACTGCATTTGCTGTGATTTTTGCAAAGGAGGTATTTGGCGGTACCGGTATGAATATTTTCAATGTAGCTCTAGTAACTCGTGCATTCCTTTTCTTCGCTTATCCTTCAATGATGAGTGGCGATAAGGTTTGGGTTAATGGTAACTATATAGATTCAATCATTGGAGTGCGTGGTGTTGTCGACGGGCAAGCATATGATGCAGTAACTATGGCAACACCTCTTGGAGAACTTGCTGCTGGTGATGCTGTCAGTGCTTCTGCAATGGATACCATTACAGGACTTATCCCTGGCTCTATTGGTGAAACAAGCGTTATAGCAATTGCTATTGGTGCTATAATACTTCTTTGGAGTGGTGTAGCTAGTTGGAAAACAATGCTCTCTGTGTTTGTTGGTGGAGCATTAGTTGCATACTTGTTCAAGGACAATGTAACAGATAATTTCCAATGGTGGGAGCACCTCACAGTCGGCGGATTCTGCTTTGGAGCAGTGTTCATGGCAACAGACCCAGTTACATCTGCTCGTACTGAATGTGGAAAGTATATTTATGGTTTCCTAATCGGAGCAATCGCGATTTTAATCCGTGTCCTTAATCCTGGTTATCCAGAAGGTATGATGCTTGCAATACTTCTCATGAACGTATTCGCTCCGCTCATTGACTATTGTGTTGTTCAAAGTAATATTAACAAGCGCATCAAGCGTGCAGCTAAATAAGGAGGGTTGAATTATGGCAAAAATTAATACAAACGGCAATGCATATACTATTATATATGCTTCTGTAATGGTGATTATCGTTGCATCCCTCCTTGCGTCCGTTGCATCAGCATTGAAAAAAACTCAGGACGCAAATGTGGCTATTGACAAGAAGTCGCAGATTCTTGCGTCGCTTAACATCCGTGGCATTGAAACTGCAAATGTGGAAAGTAAATATGCTGAAATCGTAGTTTCAGACCCTATTTATAGCGCTACGTTTGAAGTTTCAAAGGAAAATGGAGGTTTTGAGGTGGGAACAAAGGATATTAAGGTTGACAATCGACCACTTTATGTGTGCGTAGTTGACGGTGCAACAAAATATGTAGTTCCTGTTAAAGGTGCAGGTCTTTGGGGAGGAATCTCTGGTTATATTGCCCTTGACGACGATTGCGAGACTGTTTTCGGAACATATTTTACGCATGAGAGCGAGACTGCGGGTCTTGGTGCTCGTATCACCGAGGAGTGGTTCCAAACTAGCTTCAATGGCAAAAAGGTTTTCGCTGATGACAATGCGGAAACTGTCGCACTTTCTGTTGTAAAGAAAGGCAAGCAAGGCTCTCTTGCGCCTGAGAATTATGTTGATGGAGTTACAGGTGCTACTCTTACTTGTGATGGTGTTAACAAGATGATTCAGGATGGACTTGCGCTTTATATGGACATTCTCAAATCTCTTAAAAAATAAGGAGGACAAATATTATGAGTAAATTATTTTCAAAGGAAAATAGGGCAGTGTTGACAAACCCGCTCAACCTGGATAATCCAGTAACAGTACAGGTGCTCGGTATTTGTTCAGCCCTTGCGGTGACTTCACAATTGAAGCCAGCATTAGTTATGGGTCTTTCCGTAACAGTAATTACTGCGTTTTCAAACGTTATCATTTCGTTAATTCGCAAGACTATTCCTAACCGTATCCGTATTATTGTACAGTTAGTTGTTGTTGCCGCTTTGGTTACTATCGTGAGCAATATACTAAAGGCATATGTCTATGATGTTAGTGTTCAACTGTCTGTATATGTAGGACTTATCATTACAAACTGTATTCTTATGGGACGTCTTGAGGCATTTGCTATGCAGAACGGACCTTGGGAGTCTTTCTTGGATGGTATTGGTAACGGACTTGGTTATGCATTAGTTCTCGTGATTGTTGGATTTGTTCGTGAACTTCTTGGTTTCGGTACACTTCTTGGTTTTGAAATTATTCCTCAGTCTGCTCTTCTTGAATACGGCGGAACATATATGCACAACGGTATGATGACAATGCCAGCTATGGCGCTAATCATTGTGTCGCTCGTTATTTGGGCTCATCGTGCATATAATAAAGAGGGAAAGAAATAATAACATACTTAAAAAGATAAGAATAATATGGAACATTT
>Ga0233378_1000031_pt1 | contig 54231 bp, 42 predicted proteins | sample ElkDunMinimDraft_7_FD_180690 | JGI IMG/M metagenome (GOLD analysis project Ga0233378, IMG submission 180690) | Fecal eukaryotic communites from dung pellets of Tule Elk in California, USA - Elk Dung E4 | ecosystem: Host-associated > Mammals > Digestive system > Large intestine > Fecal | place... | reverse complement strand
GTCCATGCCCCAACGCATGTATTCTATTAAAAGACTGATGTTGCCGAGAGTGTGGTCTTCGCGCTTTCCTGTGGCTCCAAGTATGGCAATATTTTGCTTGCCGATGGATGCGAGAAACTTCACGGTTTTGCTGAGGTCATTGTAGTCTTGCTCGTCAATTTTATGTATGATGTCAGAACAGGAGGCTTTGATGTCATCGGAAAGTGAGTCGCAATCGCCAACAATGGCTTGGGGCATTCCGCCACGACGTATGTACTCTTTGACAGCTCCGTCGCAACACGCTACAAAACTGGCCTTGCTTAATATCTCCAGTGGTAGCGGGGAAGTGGGGTAGTCGCCGTTTGCTAATATAACGGCATCAAATATTGGTGTCATTGTTTCATTTCCTTCCATTTTCTGTAGCCAAAGATAGCGATTATTGCGTAAAGAAAATATAATGCGGCGGTGAAATTCAGGCCCTTATATATGTATAGGCCTGCACTTACCAAGTCTACAGCAATCCAGACCCACCATTGTTCTATGTATTTGCGGGCAAGCATCCACATGCCTACAATGCTGAGTGCCGTGGTGAAGGAGTCGAGCCATGGCACGTTGCTGTCAGTATATGTTATCAGGATGAACGCTATTAGTAGGAATATGGCGCAGCCAACAAGGGCAAGCGGTAATGCATAGCGCTTTGGCATGCTTGTTATTGGTAGTTCTGCTCTTGCATCATTATTCTTGTTCTTATGGGATAGTGCCTTTTTGATTTTACCTCCATATTTCCACATGGTCCATCCGTATACCGCTACGAGCAAATAGTATATGTTTATGCCAAAGTCAGCGTAAAGCCCCGCATCGTAATAAACGAATATGTAAATGGCAGGCATGATGATGCCTGCTATCCACAGGTGAATACTTGCTTTGTATTCCAGCCAGAGGTAGATGAGTCCTACTATTGTTCCGATTAATTCGAGCATGTCCTTTTATTTGAAAATAATGGTGCCGCGTTTATGACCGAACGCAGCACCGTTATACATTATCGCAATTAGAATTTGAGTGTAAGGTGGGCAAGGACGTTTGTTCCAGCTTGTGCGGCATAGCCAGCATAGTCGTAGCGCACACGTTGTCCGTTGCCATCCTTGTAGAATCCGCTGCCTGCATATCCGTTGTTCTCATACTCTTCGTTGAAGAGGTTGTAGACGGTACAGCCTATTGTGGCAGACTTTATGTGTGGCAACTTGAATGTATAGGAGAGGTTCAGATTGCTTACGAAATATGCGTCGAGCACGTGGTTTTCACAATCGGCATTACTCATGTATTGCTTGCTGACGTATTGGGTTTGTAGTGATGCGTTCAGTCCCTTGAATGTGTAACCGATTTGATTGTTGAGGATGAAGTCGGGAGAGAATGCAATATGGGTGTCGCCTTTTTTTGTGGACCATTGTTCGCCGCCAACCCATTCGTCTTCATAGAGGGTTTCGGTGAAGTTCTTTACTCGGTTCTTGCTTATAGTGGCATTGATATCCCATGTGAATCCGCAATCCAGTTTGACACCAGCCATGAGTTCGACTCCCATACGGTAGCTCTCTGGCACATTAGCCGCTACAGGTTCGCCTATTTCATTGAGTTCGCCAGTAAGCACAAGCTGATCTTTGTAGTCCATGTAGTAAAGGTTTGCACCTAAATTGAAATGCTTGTAGGCAAAGACATACCCTAATTCATAGTCAAAAAGTCGTTCTGCTTTTGGATGCTCAAGAAGTTTGCCATCGGTGTAATTGTTGCGTGTGGGCTCTTTTTGTGCCACGCTGAACGACCCGAATAGTCTATGGTTATCATTAATCTGCCATGAGAGTCCGAATTTTGGATTGAAGAAGTCGAACGTGTCGTCAATGTCAAGTCTCTGCAAACCATTGTTCGTTACGGAATTCCACTTGTCGTTGTGTCCTTTGATTGAGTAATCAATGTGTCGATACTGGAGGTCTGCGTATGCGTTCAGATTATTCGTAAGGGAGTAGTTTGCTTTAAGATATATGTTGCCGTCGGTCTTAACGCCTTCGTTACGGTAGTATTCGTGGTCGGGCGTAAGCATTCCGGTATAGTTTTTTACCCATAGCACTTTTCCGAAATGGTCGCCCTCGTAACGGTTGAGTGCTCCTCCAAGCGACGCTTTTAGTTTTTCGTTCTTGTAGTTGAGCGAGAAGACTCCACCGCCGAAGTGGTTGTCCATAGCCTTTTTACGGACAAGGTCGCTCTCATCAACAAGCGCACCGTCCTGCATGAATGGTTGTAGGGCATATTCCACGAGGCTGCGTCCATCCTTGTATTCCTGATAATATCCGTCCCCCTTGGTGTAGTGGAGCCCAAAGTTCAGGTTCCATGTTGGCGAGAAGGTGTGATTGACCAGGAGTTGCCAGTTCTTCTGCACATAATTGTCGGTCTGGTCTTTATAATAATGAGCCACTCCATTATCGTCGGTATACATATAACCGCAAGAATTGTACTTTCTGCCAAATTCTGCCATCTCCTCTTTGGATGCATAGTTCCACGCGTGGTAAGTACGTTCTTTACCAGCAAAAGTGATGAGTTTCACCGAAGTGTTATCTGTGTAGTATGCACCTTGCAGATAATAGGAGTTTAGCCCTACTTCGGCACGGTCGATATATCCGTCTGTGCTGATATTTGACAATCTTGCATCAAAAGTCCAGTGTCCCCCTATAAGTCCTGTCCCGACTTTGACAGTTTCCTTATGTGTGTTGAACGAACCATACGAACCGCTGAACTCTGCATAGGGCTTGAGCGAACTGCTTCCTGTTTGCAAATTCACGCTTGCACCAAAAGCTCCTGCGCCATTTGTGGATGTTCCTGCACCACGCTGTATCTGTATGTCCTTGACTGATGATGCCAAGTCTGGCAAGTTGACCCAGAATACGCTATGGCTTTCAGCATCGTTAATAGGAATTCCGTTGGCTGTGACATTGATACGTGTGGCGTCAACGCCTCTCACTCTCAATGTTGTGTAGCCGATACCTCCTCCAGCGTCGCTTGTAGTTATCGCGCTCGGAGTCATAGATAACAAATAAGGAAGGTCTTGTCCGAAGTTGACTTTGTCAATCTGTTCGCTGCTGATATTTGTGAAGGCAACAGGTGTGGTTTTAGTGGCTCTGGTCGACATGATGTTCACGTCGTTAAGTTCCACGGTGCGCAATGAGTCGTTTGAACCATTTGTTGCGGACATGCCAAGTGTGGTTAGTAGCAAACTTGACGCAATTAGATTTCTTTTCATTCTTTCTTGAATTTAGAGTGTTAAAATTTCCGCGAAATCGTTTACGGCAAGCCAGGATGATTTATGCGCACTAAACACACTGGGTTATTCCATTCTGGAGAATTGCTGTTATAGAAAGATATGCAAATATTAATAGTCCACGCGTATGACAGATTTTGCACAACTTTCATATATTAGGCATTCTTCATGAATGGGCGTGTAGCGAATTCACGATAATACAAAATACAGAAAGGGGAAAATACTTATTAATTCTTCCCTACGCCGGCATTACCCGGATCAGGTTAATGGGTATGATCTCAGCCCGTAGTGTTAGGGCACCCCTCATCGAAATCACCGCAAAAGTACATATTTTTATTATAACAGCAAAATTCTGATTTTAACTTTGAACTTTTTTGTGTAAGTTTGCGATTGATAATTGAATTAAGTGTGTTATGAATAGCAAAACGATGGTGCTTATAGCTGATAGCGGTTCGACTAAAACGGCGTGGCGCTTGAAATCAAACGGCGTGGTTGTTGACTCTTTTAACACATGCGGGGTTAATCCATCAGTGCAAAGTGTGGAAGAGATAGAGCAAGTCTTTTCCGGAGAATTGATGCCACATGTTGGCGATCCGGCATCATTGGATAAAATATTTTTCTATGGTGCAGGTTGTACTCCACAACGTTGTGGTGTAGTAACTGATGTGTTTAGGAATTTGGGATTTAGTAATGCGTCGTTTGTCGTCGCTAGTGATATGCTTGGTGCGGCTATAGCTGTATGTGGCAATAAACCAGGTATTGTCGGAATTCTTGGCACAGGTTCAAATTCATGCCAATATGATGGTGAGAAAATTATTTCAAACACTCCTTCTTTGGGGTTTATACTTGGAGATGAGGGAGGGGGCGCGTATATAGGTAAGAGGCTTGTAGGGGATTGCCTAAAGGGGATGATGCCGGAACACATATGCAGAGTGTTTGCTGAAGAAACTGGTATGGATGTGGCAACTATAGTGCAGAAGGTGTATCGTGAGTCTGCTCCGAATAGGTTTCTTGCTGGTTTGTCACGTTTTTGTGCAGACCATTTGGATGAGCCGGAAATACGCTTGTTGCTCGTAGATTGTTTTGAGCAATATTTCAAAAGAAACATATTGAAATATGAAAACCCTTCAAGAAAAGTTCATCTCGTAGGTTCTATAGCGGAAATATACAAGGAGCAGGTAGCGGAAGCTGCTGAGAAATGCAATCTTCGTATTGGGCAAATTCTGCGTATGCCGATTGATGGATTGGCAGAACAACTAAACTAACTTTTTTGTATGGATGCGGAGAGTATTCTTATATCACATAATGTACGTCCGACAACAAACAGGATAATTGTTATGCGTGCATTGATGATGCATGACAAACTTATGTCTATAAAAGACTTTGAGGAAAAGATTATGACTTTGGACCGGTCTTCTATTTTTCGAACTTTGCGCTTGTTTGTTAAGCATCATCTCATACACGAGGTTGAAGATGGTTCTGGAGCATTGAAGTACGAACTGTGCCGTGCCGAACATTGTACAGGTCATCATGATGATTTGCACCCGCATTTCTTTTGTGAGTCATGCAAACGTACAGTATGCTTGTCTGATATGCCAATCCCAAAGGTTAGTTTTGTAGATGGCAGCATTGTACATAGCGTGAATTTCGTTTTAAAGGGAATCTGTGGAGAGTGTGCTGGAAACGTGCCCGTTGTTGGAGTCGATGAACTTTGATAAACTTAATTCTCCATTTACAGTGACTGATATGTCGATGGGGATGTAGTATTCTTCGTCATCAGGGTCGCCAACACTCGCAACAAAGTAAAATTTATCGTGTTCGTTCTCTTTGTTGTAGTTGAAATTGAATCCCATGAGAACTATTGTTTCATAGATTTCTTCAGGAATGAAATTTTTGAATGTTGCCTTTGTAAAGGTTGTTGAATAAATGTTATTCCCGTCTTTTGTTATTGACAACTTAATCTGGTTGTCATAGTATTTGCGCTCTGACGAGTTTGTTACAATAGGCAAAGACTTTGAGGGACTAAATTCGTATGAATAATAGTATTTGTTGCCGTTGACTTCCACTTCGCTATTGTTTGTGTATTGGTTCATTGCAATAGTGTCGGGTGGTGTGATTGTTTCGTTCTCTGTACTGATAATTACACTTGTATTTGGATTCTTTTCGTTGCAAGCAACAAGAGATGCGGCAATGATTGCAGATAGAAGTATTTTTGAAATATTCATATTATAGAGTTATTGATGGGACAAAATAAGAAAAACAAAATGAATTTTACAAGATTTTGTGTAAGTTTGTAAGTTGAAAAAGGTAGGTATTCCTCTGACAAGGATATTACAGGGGACTGTTTTTTGAAAAACTCAGAATATATTGTGAATAAGGATTTGTTAGAAGGGTTTAATGATGCGCAAAGAGAGGCTGTGTTGTATAATGATGGTCCTTCTTTGGTTATAGCTGGTGCGGGTTCGGGCAAGACGCGTGTTCTGACGCATAAGATTGCGTATTTGTTGAATGAAGGATACGAACCGTGGTCCATTCTTGCGCTCACTTTCACGAATAAGGCTGCAAGGGAAATGAAGGAACGTATAGCAGTGATTGTGGGAGAAGAGAATGCTCGCTATTTGTGGATGGGGACGTTTCACTCTGTGTTTTTGCGTATTCTCCGTATGGAGCATGAGGCGTTGGGATTCTCTTCAAACTTCACAATATATGATTCAAGCGATAGTAAGAATCTTTTAAAGGGAATAATCAAGGATATGGGGTTGGACGACAAGGTATACAAACCTTCAAGCATTTTAGGGAAAATCAGTATGCTGAAGAACCAACTCGTAAGTCCGGAAGATTATGCGTGCAATAATGCTTGCTTTCAAGAAGATTTGAGAAGCAAAATTCCGATGTTGCGTGATATATATAGAACGTACGTTGCTCGTTGCAAACAGTCGGATGTGATGGATTTTGACGACATTCTTGTTTATACGTTCAGATTGTTTGAGGCAAATGAAGATGTGCGCAGAAAGTATGTTGAACGTTTTAAGTATGTTCTGGTTGATGAGTATCAGGATACGAACCTTGCTCAGCATCGTATTGTATGGCAATTGACAAAGGAAAGGCAACGCATTTGTGTTGTCGGTGATGATTCTCAGAGTATATATTCTTTTCGTGGAGCAAATATTGATAATATTTTGACGTTTAAGGAGATATATTCAGACTGCAAGTTGTTTAAGTTGGAACGGAACTATCGTTCCACTCAGATGATTGTTGGTGCTGCAAATAGTTTGATTAAGAAGAATTTCAACCAGATTCATAAAAATGTCTTTTCTGAAAATGAAAGAGGGGAGAAGCTGTCACTTATTGAAACGTATTCGGATATAGAGGAGGCTACAGTTGTTGCAAAGAAGTTGTCATATATTAAACTGAAGGATGGTTGCAGATATTCTGATTTTGCGATTCTTTATCGCACTAATGCACAGAGCAGAATTTTTGAGGAGACTTTTCGTAAGAATGCCATACCTTACAGGATTTATGGTGGACTTTCTTTCTATCAGCGTAAGGAGATAAAGGACATAATTGCATATTTCCGTTTATCGGTAAACCCAAATGACGAGGAGGCTTTTAAGAGGGTTATTAACTATCCGGCACGAGGTATCGGCAATACGACTATTGGGAAGATTGTGTCTGCTGCAAACTATGCAGGTGTAAGTTTGTGGAATGTAATTTGTTCGCCATTGGAATATGGGTTGGATTTGAATAAGGGGACTTATGCCAAAGTTGATTCGTTCAGAACTCTTATTGATGATTTCAGGAAGATGGCGCAGACTGAAAATGCTGATGTTGTTGGCAGGGATATAATTAAGAGGAGCGGTATTGTTGCCGATGTATATGCTGATACATCTCCTGAAGGCAAAAGCCGCCAAGAGAATATAGAAGAACTCCTGTCGGGACTTGAGTCGTTCTGCACATCAAGAATGGAGGAGGGCAATACGAATGTTTCTATAAGTGATTACTTGTCAGAGGTCTCATTGCTGTCTGATTTAGATTCAGATGATGGCGAAAGTGATGACAAAGTATCCTTGATGACCATACATTCGGCTAAAGGTTTGGAGTTTAACACTGTTTTTGTTGTCGGACTTGAAGAAAACCTTTTTCCGAGCCAAATGGCTTCATCTTCGCCTCGTGAGATGGAGGAGGAACGCCGTTTGTTTTATGTTGCTATAACGCGTGCGAGTCTGCACTGCTTTCTTACGTTTGCAAAAAGCAGATTTAGGTATGGGAAGATGGAGTTTGCTACGAAGAGTAGATTTGTTGATGACATTGCTCCTGAGTATGTTGATAAAAATTTAGCGGCGTCATGGAATAGCAAGCAGTCGAATGTGGGCTATAAGAGCAAAACGGAATATTCGTGGAAGAATAACGGAGATTTGTTCGGTGGACATAATCCTGCCTGGCAAAGAAAATCGGAACCGATAACGACTCGTATTTCTGCACCTCAAAACTATGTGTCTGTGCGAAAGGTCGTAACAGGAGGAAGCAAGTCATTGCAGTCACTTAATTCTCTTTCAGCAAATAGACCGATTGCGGTAGGTTGTTCAATAGAACATGAACGTTTCGGCATTGGCGTTGTTGAAAAGATAGAGGGGGTAGGAGAGAACTGTAAGGCAACGGTAAGTTTTAAGCATGTAGGCACAAAGCAACTGTTGCTTAAGTTTGCGAAATTCAAGGTGCTATAGCATCATCAAATCAGACATTATGTCGTCGGAAACAAAAAGTCCGTTGCGAGTGAGTCGCATGGAGTTTGTATTGTCACAGAGTTCTAAACGTCCTGCTTCGATATGGGGTCGGGCGTTTTTTATACAATATTCGAGTCTGTGCTTACCGAAAAGTGTCTCTAATCGCTTAAGATTAATCCCTTTTGCGGTTCTTAATCCCGTCATTACCATTTCATTGAAGCGCTGATTTGGGGTGAGCACTTCTTTTTCGATTATCGGATTATGCGACGTGATTCCTTCAAGATATTCTTCTAATGAGTTTGGGTTCCATTGGCGAGAGTTTCCGTCAAAAGAATGTGCTCCAGCTCCCACGCCCAAATAAGGTATGCCTTCCCAATAGCTTGAGTTATGGCGGGAATGCATACTCGGTTTCCCCCAATTAGATATTTCATAATGTTCATATCCGGATGATTGAAGGCGTTCTATAAGCAGATTATACATATCTACAGATATATCTTCATCGATTTCTTCTATGCGTCCGGATTCAAGCATCTTGTAAAGTTGAGTGCCTTCCTCATACATAAGCGAATACGCAGATATGTGTTCTGGTGCAAGAAGTAAGGCTTGATCTATGTCTGAATTCCAATCTTCAAGCGATTCATTAGGGAATCCATACATTAAATCAATGCTTATATTATCAAAACCAACTTTGCGGGCGTTTTCTATGGATCTCTTTGCAATCTCTGCAGTGTGTCTACGACATAAAAATTCCAGTCTCCTGTCGTTGAAGGTCTGTATTCCCATACTAAGACGGTTGAAACCTCCTTCGCGTATTGAGCGGAGGAAATCTTCGTTGAGGTCGTCAGGATTGCCTTCAACTGTTATTTCTGCATCGTTTGATACTTGATATATATGTTTGATATGCTTTAATATGTCGCATAGTTGGCTGGCGCTTAGCATAGAGGGAGTTCCTCCGCCAAAGTAGATGGTTTCTATTTCAGTGTTAGATGGCAAGTAATTGATGCGTAATTCAAGTTCCTTTTTAATTGCTGCTACATATCTGTCCCTCTCTGTTAAACTTGTTGTTGAGAAGAAATCGCAATAAATGCATCTGCTTTTACAAAAGGGTATGTGAACGTATATACCTGCCATATAGTTTTACGTAATTATATGTAACTCTAATTTTGTTGACAAAGGTACATTAAAAATGCGAATATAGAGCGTTTTCTCAGAAATGTTGGGCGAATAGTTAGATGAGGGTGAATCACGACTGCAGTGGTGCTTTGTCTCGACCGCAGTGATGTAGAGTCACAACCGCGCTCGTGTTGTGATGCGACCGTGGTGGCGTTATGACACGAAGGCGTTCGTGCTTTGTTTCGACCGCGGTGGACTTTAAGACTTTGAACTATACATAAAGATCTGCATCATCCAGTTACGACTGATTGTGTAGTATTGGATTTAATGAAACAATGTCATAATAAAGAATATCGTAGTCTTTTTAGGAAGAATTTCCATTATGCTATATAAAAATAAAAATCCCCCAAAGTAGCTTTGAGGGATTTTGTTCTTGTTGTAAAGTTGTTTTATTTTACTCTTTCAATATACTTGTCAATATTCTGAGCTATCGGAGAAGTAGAATATTCACTCTTGATTTCATTGTAAAGATTAAGTGCTTTATCCTTCTGTCCGAGATTTTCGTAAACTTCAGCAGCCTGGAGCATGAAAACTGGAGACAAACTGTTTTCTGCCATCTTTGCAGCTTCAAGCAATTTCTCAGCACCCTTTTCTTTTTGGTCTTTCTGGATGTAGCAGTTACCAAGTGCTGCTACAGCAGAAGGGGAGATGCTGTTGTCACCCTTTGGACTGAATGATTCAAGATAGTTGAGAGCCTCATCAAATTTTTCCAGTTTGTAATAGCAAAGTCCAGCGTATAAGTTTGCAAGGTTAGCAGTCTTTGTACCAGAGTAATCTGATATTATTTTGAGGAAACCTTTTGATGATGCGCCATCACCATTGAGTGCAGTCTCAAATTGCTCTTGGTAGAACAGTGACTGACTTTTGCTGATAGCTGTTTGGGCTTCTGCTTCAACCTCATCCATATGGTTTTGATAGATGAACACTCCTGCAACAATTACTATAACTGCCACCAGGCATATGAGGATTGTTTTTAGGTTCTTTTGGATAAATGCTTCCGACTTGCGAAGTTCAGCATCTAAACCTATTGTTTCTTCTTTTATATTTTTCTTAGCCATTGTTGTAAATATATTAGTTGCGATTTATTATTAGTAAATCTTAATGTCAAGCATATGACGATTAATAAAATTTATAGCGGAGGTCCTTAACTTCAGCGTTATTTCTTAAATCGCGTAGGAGTCCGTTAATCGCGATTTGGAAGTATTGGTTAGATAATGACTTTTGCTCATCTGAAGAGTTGAACTCGTCAGAAGTTTTGCCGTTTGACAATACTTTAATCATATATACTCCCATATTACCTTTTATAGGACTAGACACTTCTCCTACTTTAGTGTTTGCAGAGATAGCGCCAATTAATGTTTCGTTTGCTGATGTTGCACTTACAAAAGTAGGTGAAGCAAATGAAACATGTTTAATTGTATCAATTGAAGCGTCAAACTTAGAAGCAAATTGTTCGATAGTGTTTACTCCGTCAAGCTTGCTAATAACAAGGTCAGCCTTTTTGTCAGTCTTAACCTGATTTGTGATGTAGTCTTTAACTGTTTCAAGTTCTGTAAATCCGTTGTCATTAATTTTCGCGAGGTAAGCAACCAAAAGGTGATTGTCTCCTCCTTCTTCCAACTTAGAAATATCACCAACTTCTGCTTCGTCAAAAATCCATCTTAATACACCACTTGTTGAAGGAATATTGTTTACATTATGCGCATCGCTTCTTACATTGTTGATTGTTTGTACGTGATAGTTGCTCTTTGGAGCATTTTCTTCAATCAACTCAATAGTGTTGTTAGCTGCAAGGAATGAACTGAATTTGTTGTACTCTTGTGTTCTTGTCTCATCGCTTACAAGAAGTTCTTTTACAATAGATGCAACATTATATTTTGTTACTGGATTCTTCTTGTCTAGTACTTGAATAATCATTGTAGCACCATTTGATGCATTAAATTCTGTAGTTTCTCCAACATTAGAAGTAAAAATTGTCTTTACAAAATTAACATCGTCAGTTCCGAGCATTGAGTTCTGGTACATATTAGATGTCATCCACAAAGAATCTCCTGTCTGATTGTATTTCTCAGCCAATTCCTTGAAGTTTGTACCTGCATTGAGCGCATTCATTACACTGTCTACTTTTGTTCTAGTGTCCTCTTTGTCTTTGCCTGCAATAGCAATTGAACGATATAATACGGAGTCAGCTTCTGTTGCCTTGTCTAACATCTTAATTACATAGAATGTGTTAGTCATAGCGTCATAAGCAGGCTGAGAGGTTTCACCAACAACCAGTGAATCTAACAAGTCTGTAAATATTGCAGGATATGCATTCTTAGTTTTAAGAATGTTTGTGTATATAGTCTTAGAAGAATTGTTGCGAACAATATTTCCAGCTTCAGAATTATTAGTCGCATTTGCCAATAGAGTGCGGACACTGTCCATCTCTGTTTTCAAGTTGATTTCGTCTTGTTCGCTTGGAACTATTGCAACGTCAATAAGTTTAATGTTGCGTGTCTCATTATCTAAGACGAAAAGTTCCTTCTTCTCCTCATATTTTTTTGCCAATTCGTCATCGTTGATTGTTATGTCTTTTTCTTCAACAGATGAATAAGGGATAGATGCCACGATTATGTCAGATTCATTAGTTCTTGAATCAAAAGTCATTTGTGCCTCAACTTGGTTGGAAAGGATTGAGTTGTATAACAATCCCTGGTATTTATTTGCAAGTCTTTCCTGCTTGATGTTCTTCTTTACAAATGTGTAGTATTTGTAAATCTTCTCATATTCGTCAGGTAGTTGTTGACCTTGCTTTTTAGCGTCATTATAAATTTGAAGGAAGTTCTGCAACACTGAGTAGTCATAAATTCCTGTTTCAGGATTTGCAAATATTGGCAAGTTAAGTAAAGGTGAATTGCCTGATTTAATTATGTCTAAAACTTCTTCTTCTGTAACAGCAAGACCTAATTTGCTACATTCTTCTTCTATTATTGAAGATTGAACGTAGTTGTTCCAAGCCATGTCTTGGATCTCATTTAATTCATTTTCAGCGAATGTGATGTTTGGATTTGTTAGTTCTGCGTAAATCTTCCAGTCCTCAACCAATTGCTGATAGTCTTGAATCATGATGTTTTCACCATAAACTTCTCCTGCATACTGACTTTTTGCGTTTTGTGCAGGTCCCATAGCTTCAAATGCAATCTGCAAAATGAATAAGAGTAATGCTATACCAAGGATGGTAACAAGCAGTGGCCCTTTGTTTCTGATTTTCTGTAATACTGCCATTTTTTTATTGTTTAATTTATTATAATTGATTCTATTTGTGATATTTGATAAAAATCGCACGAAGATACAAAAAAAAAATCACTTATGATGTATGCTATTGCTTTTATTTACGACAGTAGTATCATTGTACGATTTGTTGTTATGGGAAAATGTCGAATCAGAGGCGTTGTTTGCAGGAGTAGAATCTCCTTTAAAAGGGAAGTTGCCTTTAGATGAATATATTCTATAATCAGTCATTTGTTCATTTGACCTGAAATTATATCCGTCGAGCTTATTCTCTCCATTAATTTGCATGTAGTGGTCAGAATATATTTCGTGTGATACTTGATCCCAATATAAAAGTGTTGTTTTGAATGATTCTCCTTTGAGGTTTTTGACAAAGACTCTTCCCCTTAGTTCCCATAATTTCTTTTTATCAAAATAATATGCGGTGTCGCAAGAAATGAATGTTTCCACCTTGAAATTTTGGTCATATTTTTCGATAAATAATCCTTTTTCAAATGACCAAAAAGACGGTTCTTTTTTATCATAAATGAACCAGTCTTCTGAAATTATTTTGTATTGAATAATTCCTGAATCTGAAATTAGTGTAGATACTCCTATAGATTTTAGAATTGGTAAAGAATCTCTAATGCCAATAGCCGTATATTCTTTTTCGGAGTCACTTTGACATGCTGTATTGATAAATAGCATAAAAGCTGCCGAAACGACAGCTATTATGCTAAATTTATATGTGAATTTATAATTCATTGCATGTACAATTGGAAATTATCTAAGTCTGAGAGTTGTTGTCTCTCCCATAACTGTGATGCTTTGTCCTGCTTGTATACCTTCAAAAAATGCTTCTGATTTCGGATAATAATATGAAGCATAAGATGCAATCTGTCTGTTTGCCTTGCTTGCACAAGCAGGGTCGACTGATTTTGCCTTTATACATTTGTCTGTAGCCAAACAGTAATATTTACTTCTTTCAAACGCATTTCCGTTGGCACTACGTGCGACACATGATGCAATAAGAAGCCAAGCATTGCCATTTGATGGTTGGTATTTCAAAACTTCATTACAGTACTGACGGCATTTTCCGATATTTCCTTTGCGGTAGAGGATGGCTGCGATGATATAAGCGTATTTAGCTTTCTTTGTTACATCCTCCTCAAGTCCGATTGCTTCTTGGAAATATACAAGTGCGTCATCTGTTTTTCCATCTTTAAGAAGTTTCTGTGCCTTACCTATGGCTGCTTGAGGAGTTTTGTTAAGTTGATATGCATAGTCAGATGCAAGGTAGTAGATACTTGTTGTGTCGCACTCGTATTTGTTGAGGACTTTGAGTACATTGTTGAGGTATTCAAGATTAGTCTTGTTCTCTTCTACTTTTGTTGTATAGATCTTCTCCAAACTCTTGCAGTCTGCAGCTCCTGATTTTACAAGCAAGTTTTCACACATGTTTTGTGTAGGAAGGTAATTGTTGACAATTTTTTGAGCCTTGATTGTGTCATCAGCAAATTCTTTTGCTTGTTCAAGCAACTGCTCGCAGATTTCAGAGCACTGTACATAGTCGTTGATGAAATCTTCTTGCTTTTGGGTATTGTTGATGTCAGTTATGTACCTGTTATATGAACACTGGATGAAAGAGTACAATACGAAAGCTTCCGTGTTAGGTCCCATATCGTTGATACCTGAACGGAACATTTCATAAGCTTTTTCGTTGTCTGGGTTGGGGTTGAAGTTTGCGAAGTCGTATGCTTTGCGACAAATGATGTTACCCTTTGTTGAGTATGTCTTTTTTGAAGCAAATGAGTTAAGGTCATCTAGATTTGCCAAACGCTGGTCGTATACTTTCATCAAGAGGTCGAAATACTCTTGCTTTTTTGCCGCGTCAGTTTCTTGCGGTATAAGACTTTCAAGAATCCAAGCTCCATCTGTGTAAATACGTATTTGTGCTAATGGGGCTTTTTCAAATACATATTTCCATGACTCAAGCGCTTCTGCGTAGTTTCGGGCTTTATATGCTTCTTGATAGAGGCTCAAGTTGTTCATTACTTCAATGCTGTCTTGTCCGTGCCCAATACGATCGTAGAGAGTAGTTCCTGCATATCTCTGTGCGTTGATAGATAAAGTTGCACAGGTAAGAATTAATGAAAAAATAATTTTTCGATTCATAAATATTATTTATTGATTTAGTTTATTAATAGATTTAACTGTTATTGTACTTTCCACTTGTAGAACCACCGTTCGCTAAATGTTAGTCCTAAGCAAAGTTTTAGGTAATTCTCTTTTAATTTGTTTTGTGTATTTCCATTAAGATATGGGATGTTTGCGTGTACCCATTGGAAACTTATGTTGAGTTTTGGCGTGTTATGCCAAAGATGTCTGCTTGTTATTGGCAAGGTTACTCCAGCGGAAAGACCAAATTCATATGGTTTGTCGCTGATAGTGTTAGTCAGATCTGCATTTGCATATGACTTTGAGTAGTAACCTCCGAATTTGTATGTTATTCGGTTGAAATAGTTTGAACTAATTTCTGATGGGGTATAGCTTGCACCTAATGCAATTTTTATTCGGTCATTTAAAATATTCTTTCTTGATATGTAATTGTCGTTATTTGTTTGTGTCGGGAATTTAACATTATTCCATTTTTGTATTTCAAAATCAGTACCGACATTCCATTTTGTTCCATGTGAGTATGTTAGTCCTGCTGAAATTATGTGAGGAAACTGAAAGGCATTGGTAATAGTGTCGCTTTTTTCACCATCTTTTGTGCTACTCGTTGTTCGTGTAGCAGCATCGTTAATATCGTGACCTAAGGAATACGCTGCTCCAAATACTATTTTGTCCTTTTTGTTTAGTTTGAAAGAATATTGCAAACCTAAATCTAGCATATATGAACTAATGTCTGCACTATAAATCCTTTGAGTTGAATATATATTTGTTTCGTTGAATGTTTGATTTATGGAATGTTTATATGAACCGTACAAATAAGATAAGTTAAATCCTATAGATAAAGGTTCAAAAACTTGTATTCCTGCTCCTAAGAAAACTTGATGCAATCCGCCTTCACCAGTAAAAGATTCTGCAGAAGTAAATCTGTCTGAACCTTCTGTTTTTTGAGGCGTAGATGAAAAGTTATAGTTAATATTTGAAAAAGGAAGAATGCCGATGGCTATTCCTAAACCTTTTGTCGCTCTAAAATGGAATGCAAAATAGTCGAAACTTGAATTTTTTGCATTGCTTTGCAGATCGCCCATTTTAAAGTTCGCATTGTAGAGCGAAAGCCCTAAGTCGAATAGTGCTGTTAGTGAGTCTACTGCTGAATATGAAGCTGGATTTGCTACATTTATTGACTGTCCGTCTCTGAATCCCATGGCAACCCCTCCCATTCCTTTGTTAAATCCCATGGAACGGTCCGCCATAATACCAAAACCATATCTAGAATATGGGGAATTTATGCCGTTCTGGGCAAATGATACTAATGGAAGTGACACCATTAATATTGCGAATATGATTTTTTTTGTATATGTCATTTATTGTATTTGCTCTAATAAAACTTCGTTTAGTCCGCGTAAGACTAAGATTTTGTCGACAAAAATACGCTTTTTTATTCTCTCGTCAAAATCAAAATCATTTCCACCAGTTAAAAATACTAAAAGTCCTGGATATTTGTCGGAAAAATGGTTTATTACCCCCTCTATTTCATATTTTGTTCCGTTTAATACGCCGTTTCTGATTGCAGTTTCCGTGTTGATACCAATATCTGATTTTTCGCCATCATTTATAACTAACGGGAGTTTTGAGGTGTATTCGTGAAGTGCTTTAAACCTCATGTTTATGCCTGGTGATATGTTTCCACCAAGATATTCCCCATTTGCGGTTATTATATCGTATGTGATTGCTGTTCCAGCATCTATGACTAATATGTTGTTTCCGTGTTTTTGTACGTATGCTCCAATAACAGCGGCAAGTCGATCCATACCAAGGGTTTCAGGTGTCTGGTAGCTGTTTTTAACAGGTATTTTGGTGAGATGGTTAAATTCTATAATTTTAGTGTGTGGTGTTATGTCATGAATATTGTTTTTTATAGCTTCAATATCGTGCGAAGTCGAAGAGATTATACAGGCCTGTGGATTGTAGGTGTGTATAAAATGGATGATGTTGTTGATGGTATCTGCATCGCAACGAGTATGTGCAACGAGTTCCTTTCCCTCAAAAACACCTATTTTAATTGTTGTGTTGCCGATGTCAATGGTAAGATTCATTTATTATGAATTGTTTTATTTGTTTTGTTATTTCTGCGTTTTGATTTGTTGCTCTTTCTGCTATTGTTACAGTGATGGTTTTGTGCGCGTTTTTTGTGCGCGTTTTTGACGTTAAATGCTTTTATGTCCAGTTTTTCACCACAATCTTCGAATAATTCAGGTTTTGGGATTTCTCTTTCAATGAGTTTCTCGATTTTTACCAGATTATTGTAGTCTTTGATTGAAACAAGAGTTATGGCTTCTCCATCCCTGTTTGCTCTTGCTGTGCGTCCAATGCGGTGGACATAATCTTCGGGGTCTTTAGGGACATCGTAATTTATTACCAGTTGAATGTCGTCAATGTCTATTCCCCTACTAATAATGTCTGTAGCAATTAGGATTTTTTTATGATTGTTTTTGAATTCGTGCATTATTTTTTCACGTTCAGACTGTAAAAGGTCTGAATGTATTTCGCCCACATTAAATCCTTTCCGACTATATTCAGCATAAAGTTCTTTAACCTTCTGCTTGGATGAGGCGAATACTATAATTTTATCATGGTTGTTATCTTTCAATATATGTGCCATGACTTTATGCTTCATGTTTTCGTGGCATAAATAGGCCGTCTGCTTTATTTTGTCAGCAGGCTTAGATACTGCAATCTTAATTTCTACAGGATTATTGAGTATGTTATGTGCTAGTTTTTGAATGTTTTCGGGCATTGTTGCTGAGAACATTATGGTTTGCCTTGTCTGTGGAAGCATTTTGACCACTTTCATAATGTCGTCGTAGAATCCCATATCCAGCATTCTATCAGCTTCGTCGAGGACAAAAAATCCTACGTGCGAGAGGTCAATACTTTCTGTTGTGAGATGGCTTATAAGTCGACCTGGAGTGGCAATTATTATATCAGCCCCGAGCTTGAGCCCTTTCTTTTCTTGTTCGAATCTGATGCCGTCATTTCCCCCATATATGGCTACGCTTGACACTGGCATGAAGTAGGCAAAGCCTTCAACTTGCTGGTCTATTTGTTGAGCTAATTCACGTGTGGGCGACATTATGATGCAGTTTATGGCATGCTCAGGATATTCTCCGCTATTTAGTTTGTTTAAAATTGGCAGAAGATATGCTGCTGTTTTACCTGTTCCGGTTTGTGCAACTCCAATGAGGTCTCTTCCCTCGAGCAATGGCATAATAGTTTTTTCCTGTATGGGAGTACAGGTTTCGAAGTTCATTGCATCGAGCGCATCAAATATATTGTCGTCTAATGGTAAGTCGTAAAAGTCCATTCGGTTTTTATAGTTTAAACATTATATTACCTAGGAGCCTTCCTGTATACATATATTGCGATGAAAAGGAATACAATGTTTGGTATCCATACAGCCATAACTGGCGGAACATTCGCGTTGATAGCAAATGTTGCAGATATGGTTTGAAACATAATATAAGCAAAGCTCAACGCTAAACCTATTCCGAGTGATATACCCATTCCGTTTTTGCGCTTGCGTGCAGAAAGTCCTAATCCAATTGTTGTGAGAATGAAGGCTGCGAACGATGATGCTCCTCGTTTATAATATTCTACTTCAAATTCTTTGATGTTCGCAAATCCTCTTTGTTTTTGTTTGCGTATATACTCGGCTAATTCAGGGGTGGTGAGTGTTTCTTGTTGGCCTTTTGTAATGAGGAAGTCTTGTGGTTCCATTTTTATAATAGAGTCCAGTTTCATGCCTTTTGTGATGATTTCACGTGCGCCGCGCAAGTCTCTAATTTGGAAATCACGTATTACCCAGTGATATGGTTCCTCTGATAAAGTATCATATTGGATGGAGTAAGCCTGTAATTGAGATACTAGTTTTTTGTCTGTAAATTTGTCCAATCTAAATCCATAACCAGTCTTTTCTCTGTCTTCGTATCTGCTAATATATGCTACAACTCCAGAGTCCACTTCTAATTGAACATTGCTTGTATATGTCGGTACATTGCGCCTTTTGTAGGTGTTTTCAAATTTAACTCGTTTTACGTTGCCTTTAGGGATGATGTAGGCTCCCAATCCATATGTTATGCAGCAAATAATAGCAGCAGAAATCATATATGGGCGCATCAACCGGGCAAAACTTACACCTGTAGACATCATTGCAATTATCTCCGAGTTTTCTGCTAATTTGGTCGTGAAAAAGATAACAGAGATGAATACGAATAACTGACTGAATAGGTTAGAGTAATACGGTATAAAGTTTAGGTAATAATCAAATAATATGGCACTTATAGGCGCGTTTCTTGACAAGAATTTGTCAATATTTTCATTGAAGTCGAAGACTACGGCAATAGAGATAATCAGTGCAATGGAAAAGAAGTATGTTCCGAGAAATTTCCCGATGATATACCTGTCGAGACGCGACACAGGATTGTGTGTGGCAAGAAAGTCCAGCATCTTCCCAAGTTTCTTGTTCTTGTTGCTTTCTTTTCCGGTTTTCATCTTCATTCTCTTAATCATGGTTGAGTCTGTGTGGTATTTTGTTAAAGTCTTTGACCGAGTTTCTCAATCATCTTATACTTCCAAATTGAAAAATCTCCGCCAATGATGTGTTTCCTTGCTTCACCTACAAGATAAAGATAGAATGCCAAATTGTGTATTGAGGCGATTTGCATGGCAAGAAGTTCTTTTGCCTTAAATAGATGGTGGAGGTATGCTTTTGAATATGCAGTGTCTACGTATGAGTCGCCATCAGGATCGATGGGCGAGAAGTCCATTTCCCATTTTTTGTTGCGCATGTTCATCACTCCGTTTTTTGTGAATAACATGGCGTTGCGGCCGTTTCGGGTTGGCATCACGCAGTCGAACATGTCAACACCTCTTTCTATGGCTTCAAGGATGTTCTGTGGTGTACCTACCCCCATGAGGTATCGAGGTTTGTCCTTGGGGAGGATAGCATTAACCACTTCAATCATTTCGTACATAACGTCTGTTGGTTCTCCTACTGCCAGACCTCCGATGGCGTTTCCGTCGGCATCTTTGCTTGCTATATTTTCTGCAGCCCGCTTTCTGAGTTCGGGGAATGTACATCCTTGCACAATTGGAAATAGTGATTGCTCATAGCCGTATTTGGGCTCTGTCTCGTTAAATCTCTTTATGCACCTGTCGAGCCATCTCTCTGTCAGTCCGAGTGATTTCTTTGCATATTCGAAGTCGGAATCACCTGGAGGACATTCGTCGAATGCCATCATTATGTCTGCTCCGATGGTGCGTTCTATGTCCATAACCTTTTCAGGAGTGAAGAGGTGTTTCGAACCGTCGATGTGTGACTGGAAACGCGCACCTTCCTCTGTGAGTTTTCTTATTCCGGCAAGTGAGAAAACTTGAAATCCTCCGCTGTCTGTAAGCATTGGACGGTCAAATCCATTGAATTTGTGCAGGCCTCCAGCCTTTTCTATTACCTCTAGTCCAGGGCGCAAATAAAGATGGTAGGTGTTGCCTAGTATTATTTGTGCCTTTATGTCGTCTTTCAGTTCGTGCTGATGCACACCCTTTACGCTGCCAAGTGTACCTACTGGCATAAATATGGGTGTCTGTATTTGTCCGTGAGCGGTTGTTATAAGTCCCGCTCTTGCTTGTGTCTTAGAGTCGGTGTGTTGTAGTTCGAAGGTCATGTCTATTTGTTGTCTTTCTCCTCAATGGTGAAGTCTATCGGTTTTGCAACCTTTTCGTCCATAAGTGCAATTGAGAGCACGTCCATCACGTTATCCACATAATGGAAGTTGACTCCTTCTACATACTTTGCGCTAATTTCCTTTATGTTTTTCTCATTTTCCTTGCAGAGCACAATGTCCTTGATGCCAGCTCGTTTTGCAGCCAATATCTTTTCTTTTATTCCGCCTACAGGGAGCACTTTGCCTCTTAAGGTTATCTCGCCTGTCATTGCGATGTTAGGCTTGACTTTTCTTTGCGTAAGTGCTGACACGATTGATGTGGCTATTGTGATGCCTGCTGATGGACCGTCTTTAGGTACGGCGCCTTCTGGCACATGGATATGTATGTTCCAGTTGTCAAATATTCGGCTGTCTATATTCAGACTGTCTGCATGAGCTTTTATGTATTCGAGTGCAAGTACTGCCGATTCTTTCATTACGTCGCCAAGATTACCGGTGAGGGTCAGTTTTCCTGCTTTTCCCTTGCTCAGACTTGTTTCGACGAAGAGTATTTCGCCGCCTACAGATGTCCATGCGAGTCCTGTCACAACTCCTGCATATTCGTTACCTTGATACTTGTCACGTGAGAATTCCTTGACTCCTAGGTATTCTTCGATGTCGTCAGGCTTAACCTCTCGTGTCGGCATATATGAGTTTTTGACATAGAAAAGAGCAATCTTTCGCAAAAGTTTGGTGATTTTCTTGTCAAGTTCTCTCACTCCCGATTCTCTTGTGTAGTTTTCTATGATGTGCTCAATGGCGGTTTTTGCTATCTTGATGTCAGTTTTCTTCAGACCGATGTTTTCCAATGCTTTAGGCACGAGGTGTTTGCGCGCAATTTCTATTTTCTCCTCGGTGAGGTAGCCACTCACTTCTATTAGTTCCATGCGGTCGAGAAGTGGGGCCGGGATGTTTGAAATGTTGTTGGCTGTTGCAATGAACATTACTTTCGACAGGTCGTAGTCGATGTCGAGGTAATTGTCGTGGAACGCATTGTTTTGTTCTGGGTCGAGTACTTCCAGTAATGCAGACGATGGGTCGCCATGGGCTGTCATCTGTCCAACTTTGTCTATTTCGTCGAGGATAAACACAGGATTAGAACTTTTTGCTTTGAGGATGCTCTTGATGATGCGTCCTGGCATTGCTCCGATGTAGGTTTTTCTGTGTCCTCTGATTTCCGATTCGTCGTGCAGACCTCCCAGTGACATTCTTACATATTCTCTCTTCATTGCTTTTGCAATGCTCTTGCCTAGCGATGTCTTTCCGACTCCAGGAGGGCCGTAAAGGCATATTATTGGCGTTTTGAAGTCGCCTCTCATTTTAAGTACGGCAAGATGTTCGAGTATACGTTCTTTTACCTTTTCCATGCCGTAGTGGTCTTTGTTGAGCACTTTTTCGGCGTTAACGAGGTTTAGGTTGTCTGTGGTATATTCGCCCCAAGGGAGATTGAGCAGTGTGTCAAGGTAATTGTATTGAACTTGATAGTCTGGACTTTGCGGAGCAAGATGCTTTAGCTTGTCTATCTCTTTCTTAAAAGCCATTCCAACTTCAGGACTCCATCTCTTTTCAAGGCTCCTGCTGTAGAAGTTTTCAATGTCGTTATTGCTCGATTCGCCTAATTCTTCCTGTATGTTACGCATTTCCTGTTGCAAGAAGTACTCTCTTTGCTGCTTGTCCAGTTCCTCTCGAGTGCGCATTTGGATATTGGCCTTCAGCGTGGCAAACTGGAATTCTCTGTTGAGTATTGACAGGAGTTTGTATGCTCTGTCTTTCAGATTGTTTAGTTCGAGCAACATGGCGCGTTCCCTGTTGTTTATAGGGATGTTGGCGCATAAGTAGTTGATGAGGAATGTCTTGTTGGTTATATTCTTAATGGCGAATGCAGACTCGATGTTTGGCATGTCGCTTGAACGCATGAACTTGTCTGCTACGTCCTTGCATGCTTCTACGAGTGCGGTGAATTCTCTGTCACTTTTGCTTGGTGTCACCTCTTCAGCCTTCATTACATGTCCTGTGAGATATGCTCCGCTGTCGTCTATATCGCAAAGTTCAACTCTGGAATATCCTTGCAGAAGTGCTGTGCGTGAACCGTCAGGCAGCACAAGTATTCGCATAACTTTGGCAAGTACACCAATGGTGTACAAATGCTTCAAGCCTGGTTCTTCGATATTATCGTCTTTTTGACAAAATACACCTATAAACTTCTTTTTTTTGTTTGCTTCGTTGAGCAATTTGAGAGAAGAGGCTCTTCCTATGTTTACTGGAAGCATTGTGCCAGGGAATAGCATCATATTGCGGAGTGGCAGGATAGGGACTTTATCTTCTCCAATCTCCACTTCAAAATATTTTTCATCTACTCCGTCAAAATCAGCAATGAGCGATATGCTTCCTTCGCGCGGAGTTTCTTCTACTATATCATCAAACTTAAAGCCTTTCATAATTGTCTGTTAAATTGCTAGTCCTTTGCTCTTATTTTATGACATTTCGTTTTAAGTTAATGTCATTTATATACTATATGTGTATAAAGCCTTGCAAATTTACGAAAAATAATGCAATCACTTGCAATTTTAGAATGTAACGGCTGTTTTTTTAGTTTTATTATCTTTGTCATGTAATTTAAAACGTATAAAAGTTATTGGTGTGATATTAATTCATAAATTTGCATATACATAATGGGATATAATTAATCTCGTTTGTATTATGTTATTATAAAATGTGGAGCATTTTGTGTGTCCATTTTATGAAATAATATATATATGTTAACAATTGATATACTTATTTGTACCATAGATGAGGGAATTCTAGATGTGCCTAAAGTTCTTTTGCCAACATGTGAGGGCGTTAACTATATCGTATCTATGCAGTGTAGCGATGAGAGTTTTAGGAGCGTTATACCTGATATATTGATGCGCGATGATGTAAAACTCTCAATCATAGAAGGGAAGGGACTTTCTGCTAATAGGAATAATGCAATAGCGAATTCAAGTGCTGATATATGTGTGATAGCGGATGATGATGTGAGGTATGATTTGGATACTTTGAATGTACTGCGTGGCCTTTATTTAAGCCGTCCTGATGCTGATGTCATTATTTTGAAGGCTTCAGATGTAAATGGGATGCCGTTAAAGAATTATCCTAAGGACACTTTTTCCTTTCCGCATGTGCCCAAAGGGTATTATCCCATGTCTATAGAGGTCACTTTTCGCCGGAAGTCTGTTCAGGGGATTTGGTTTGATACTCGTTTTGGACTAGGTTCTGAGTATACAGCATATGGCGAGGAAGAAGTTTGGGTTAACTCTTTGGTCAGAAAAGGTGTTAAGGTTGTTTACGTCCCACTTACGTTTGTTGAGACAACAGAATGTCCTAAAAGTGCTTTGGGATTAGCGTTAAGTAAAAAGAAACAATTCACAAAAGGAGCTGTACTGTATTATATATATGGCTGGACATCTGTATTGAGGTGCCTGAAATGTGCGTTTTTAATTTCGGATAATATTGCAACAGCATTTTCTTCTTTTGTGCAGATGATGAAAGGTATATGTTACGTTATTAAAACTGGGGGAAGGAATGTGTGACGAAGATGTTTGTATGAAAGATCTTGTTTCTATAATCGTACCGGTATTTAACAGGGAGAAGACTTTAGAGAGATTGTTTTCTTCTTTCAAACGGTTAGACTATTTTCCGCTTGAAATAATATTTGTTGACAACGGTTCATCTGATTCTTCATGGAGTCTTTGCGAGGATTTCCAAGCGGCAACATCTTCGGTTGATTTTCAAATCAAATTGATTAAGGAGGATGTAAGAGGTGCATCAAGAGCACGTAATGCAGGACTTGCTATTGCTAATGGCACCTATGTTAGTTTTTTTGATTCGGACGACGAGATGTCACCTGATTTCATTTCATCCATGGTTAATGCTTTGAAGGCTGATGCTTGTGCGGAAGTTGTGATTGCAAAGTCTAGAATGGTCTTTGAGAATGGTCTGAGTAAAGTGAGGGCGGGGTGGATTAACGCTACTGTGGCAGATCACATACTAACAAGCATGGTTTCAACTCAGTCCTTTGTTTGTCGCCGTGATTTTCTTAATAGAATTGGAGGGTGGAATGATCAACTAGCAGTCTGGGTCGATTATGAATTGGGTGTAAGAATATTGCTTTATGCCAAACGTATAGTTTGGATTGATAGAGTTTTTCATCGCATTCATCAGCATTCAGAAAGTATAACAGGAACTTCCTATTCTGCTCGTTCTATGGCTATATTAAAGGCATTAGGCGTTATCACGGAGATTCTATATATGAATGCTCATGCCAATCATATATCGAATTTGAGGGCGTTGCATCTCAGAGAGAGGATTATATCAGGGCAGTTTATTCGTGAAGGGGATCGTGAAACTTCTGAGAAGGTTGACCAAATGGCGTGTGCAATAGAGGTTGGCAAGTTTACGTCTTTCTGGGGTGGATTCTTGCGTTGGTATGTATCTATAGGTGGCAGAGGCGCTTGGAGAATGGCTGTTAGTATTATATAGAATTCCAATATTTAACGTATTGCCGTGCCACCTTGATGTAGTGGTGGTGACGGTTAATGTATTCGATACTTTGTTCTGACATTTTTTGAAGGTTGTATTCTCCTGTTATGAGTTTTTCCATTTGCAGGAATACGTCATTTTCGTTTGGCTGCACATTCACTATAGGGCGTAGTTCCTTTTCGTTAAGGATGTCATAGTTTTCAGGTTCGCCTCCTCCCACAGTAACCAATCCTTTTGCCATAGCCAGTAATGGGTTCATTGATGGTGTGTAAGAATACAGCTGGTCAAGTATGACGTCGCTGCTGTTCATCAAGTGCTGGTAGGTGTTGTATGGTACAGACTCAACTTTGACAATTTCCATCTTGCCAGGGTATTTTGCTTTTAGTCTTTCAAGTGCATGAAGCATTATGTTTGTACCCTTGTAGATACTTCTGCTTTTCTGTATTCCTATAAAGAATCTTATTCCCTCGTATTCGGGATGTGGGGTCTTGGGGGATATCTTGTCGACGTTTATAGGAAATGGAATGAAGCGTGTTTTGTTGGGGAAATGTGGTCTGTAGCAACAATCGTATTCATACAGTCCTGTAATTATTCCGTCACAGTCGTTGGCAATGAATTTATTGAGGCGTCCTTTCTCGCCTTTCAGCCAGTCTGCGATGAACTGTTTGTTGTGTTCTTCGTCTGCTCTGCTCTTGTTTCCTAAATTGAAGTCAGAGTAGCGGAATGTAGTGCAGTCCAGCCCAGTCTTTACCCAATAATAATCCATGCCGAATGCCCCCATGAATACTTTCTTATTGTGTTTGCGCAGATATTTGTAGAATGGGTAGATTCGTTCGGCTTTGAATTCGAGAAACACGGGATTGATGATTTGCACTACATCATAGCCTTTCATTAGCGGAAGTTTGCTGATGACTTTTATGAGATATCTTAATGCGCCCAACTTGCCTGCAGGACGTGTTAGGTCTATGTCACGCTTGTAGTTTTTCCATCCGTCACCGTCGGATATGACACAAACATCATGCCCGAGGGCTCTGAGTCCCTCGGCCAATGTCCAGTGTACGTTGCTGTATTCTCCAAGAAGGAGTATTTTCATTCTATTTCTTTTTTAGTTTCATGGCGAAACCGCCGCCTTGTGCCATTTTGATATTCCAATTGCTCTTTGCGGTGTTTTCAGTGCGGATTATATGGTCGGTCGCATCTTTATCTGCATTGATTCCGTCAAACGCGTATTCTATCTGGTAGTTTGAAATATCCTCGATGAAATCAAGCGATATGCTGATTTCTCTTGAGTTCCAGTTTGTTTGTCCGGCTACGTACCAGTCGTTGTCCAGGCGGCGTGCAATCACGATGTATTCGCCTATTTTCCCGTCGATTACTTTCATTTCATCGAATACTGTTGGGATTGACGCTATGAATTGTGTGCAGTCCTTTTCCTTTTCGTAGATTGTTGGGTTGTCGGCCAGCATTGTGAAAGGGGAGTCGTGCAGTATGTACATTGCTATCTGATGGCAACGTGTACCCATTGTGAGCGGGTTGTAATAGATTGGCTGGAAGTCCTTGCGGCTTGCATTTCTGAATCCTCCTGGAGTGAAGTCTGAAAAACCTGCTTGCATTCTGATGAATGGGAATGTGACGTCATAGAGCGGCATGTCTTTTTCGTCGGTCTTGCTCCATTTTGCTTCTTCCATTCCGAAAACACCTTCAAAGTTTATTATGTTTGGATATGTACGGTTAATTCCCGTAGGTGCATAGATGCCGTGCAGGTCAAGTATGAGTTTGTGTTTTGCGCATGCTTCGCTGATGCGGTAAACCATTTCCACCCCAGTCTGGTCGTTGCGGTCGAGGAAGTCGACCTTAAACCCCTTTATGCCCATTTCTGAATATTTTCTGCAGGCTGCTTCAAGGTCTTTGTCGAGCACGTTGAACACGGTCCAGAGAACTATGCCTACGTTCTTGGATTTTCCGTATTCCACAAGTTCTGGGAGGTTTATTTCTGGTATTGTCTTGAGCATGTCGCCGCTCTTTGGGTTGTACCATCCTTCGTCGAGTATGATATATTCGAGTCCGTGTTTTGCCGCGAAGTCTATATAATATTTATATGTGGGCATGTTTATGCCTGCTTTGAAATCAACTCCGCTCAGCCCCCAGTCGTTCCACCAGTCCCAAGCTACTTTTCCAGGTTTTATCCAGCTTGTGTCGCCGATGCGGTTAGCTGAAGCAAGGGCGTAGACGAGGTTGTTGACTGGCATTTCTTTGTCGTCGTGGGCTATGGCTATAATTCTCCATGGCATTGTGCGTTTCCCATTGATTTTTGCGATATATTCTTCTGTTGAAGTTACATATTCTTGCATGCGCCATTCGTAGAAGTCGGTAGTCTTAGGGTATTTTGAGAAGTGTGCGTCAAATCCTTTGCCGTTTGCCTTTAGGAACATTCCTGGATATGACTCAAGGTCGCTTTCCATTATTGTCACTTTCGCTGTACCGCAGTCTACTGTCAATGGACTGAAAGCGAGAATGTCGCTTGCTTTGGATAACGGAGTTACATCGTAGGTGGCTTGGAATGCCATTGCTTCCTGCTTTCTTGGGTTTGTGGAGTGTGGAATGTACGCTTTGTGGTCGGCGGTAAAGTTGAATTCTGCCGTTTCGTCAATTATTGTGTAGTCAGTAGCCTTTGTTGTGCTGAACTGATAGGCCACTCCTGAGTCGTAGGCGCGCATTTCGAGTGAAATGTCGTTCTTGAATTTTAGTTTGAGCGAATTATATTTGTTTTCGATGCTTTTCTGACGATAGAATGGGGCGTCGATTGTTTCTGAAACTGTTTTGTTTTGCTTTGAGGCAACTTTTGCATTGTTGCCAATTTCTCCTTTTCCTTCGATGTTGAGGGATATTGCATTGTCTTTGAGCAACAGGGTTCCGTTGTCTTTTACTGAATACTTCAATTCTTTTCCCACAGTCAGTTCCATCTGCAATGAGCCGTTGGGTGAAGTTACATTGTATTTCTTATCGGCAGAAAATGCTTGTGAAAAAGCGCCAAGCAAAAGGGCGGTTAGTATTATCTTTTTCATTTGACAGTTACTTTATAGTTGTAGGTTCTGTTTTCTTTGCTATTCCATGTCATTGGCTTGTATTCGTCTTTAGGACAGCCCATTACGACCATTTTTACCATCTTTGTGTCGGAGTCTGTCTTAATGCTTGCCTTGCCTTTGAATGCTGATTTCATCGGGCTATATTTGGCGTCGCCATTGTTGCTTATTGCTACAAGTCCGTATCTGAAACCGTCTTTGGTTTTGTCGCCTAATCCTTCAAACTGCACTGTGATTGTTCCTTTGCTTTCTTCTACAGGTATGTCAATGACGTTAAATCCGTATGTGCCAGGGACGACGTTGCTTTCTGGACTAATACTTCCGTCGCTGTTGGTCTGTGTCTTTGTTGCCATTTCACCGGCGAATTTGCGGTGCGATTCTTTTACACGGGTGAAGTCGAATGTCTGCAATCTTGCGTAGCAATTGTACATTTCATCGGCCATTTCTTCAAGGCTGAGGCTGAATAGGCGCATGTATGTCATTGCAGGGTCTTCACCTCTGCGTCCGTGGCGGAACAAGTCACCAATTATTGTCTTGCCGTGTTTCATGCTCCAATATTCCAGCACATAAGGTGAATGGTAGATGTTTGAACCATGCAGGAATGGAAGATGGAACTTTTTCTTAAAGTCCTGCCAATGGTAGTTCTCGTCTGTGGTCCATTCTGGGTTTACGTTCCATAGCATCCACTGTGAGGTCATCTCGAATATTCCGCCGCCGCCCCATGCTTCGCCTTGTCCGTCGCAACTTACTTGTGACTGGAAACTATGTCCCAATTCATGCGCGATACAGTTTAGTTTCTTGTCCTGGACACGGTTGGGCGCTATCCATAATGCGCCGATAACTCCATCGTAATCTCCGCCGTATGCTGTGCCTTCGAGTGAGTAGTTGAGCATCACCATCATGCGGTAGCGTTCTGATTTTGAGCCTGGAAGTACGAACTTGAGGTCGTTTTTAAAGAAAGAATAAAATGATTCCAGGCGGTCTAAGAGGTTCTGGAGGTCGACAGTCATGTTGTGCCCTTCCAATTTAGGGGCTTTGGCAAGGTCTTTGCCGAAGCCTTTTTCCCAAAAGACAACAAAATTCTCGGTTGTTGCCATGCGGTCATAGCTCCACTTTGACTCGGGATTGTTGAAGTCGTTACTCTTTAAATCATTAGGAATGTAGATTTCTTTGCCTTGAGGCGCTTGAGCATAGAGTGCAGACGCTGTAATTAGCACCGCTGACAGCGAAATTAATGATTTGAAAATGCCATTCATATGATATTGGTATTGATTTGTTTGGTTAATTCAGAATTTAGGTCGTTACAAAAGTAAGCAAAATAAATGAACAATAAGCCTTTTTAGTCGCAAAAATATAGGCGCGGCATTTCCACCTCGGTCGTGTTTTGTCTCCGCTGCGGTCGTGTTTCGCTTCCACCTCGGTCGTGATTTACTTTCAAAGTTGAGAATATAAAGTTGTGATTTATATGCTTTTTTTGTATTTTTGCAATTGTTTTAATTTCCAGTTTAATATCTGTGAAGTTAAATTGAATGGTTACTTTAACTACAATGATAAAGAGTCTGATAATAACTGTTTTATTGTATTTGAGTTTCATGGTAAGCGCTGTTGCGTTGCCTCATGAGAATACATATGCCGATAATGCTTCTTATAGTGTATCCCTGCTTACTTGTTCGCCTGGAGAAGATTTGTATTCAATGTTCGGGCATTCAGGCATAAGACTTCGGAACAATGTTACAGGCGAGGACTTGGTGTTTAATTATGGCATGTTCAACTATGACGTAGATAATTTTATCTTCCAGTTTGTTAGAGGAGAGACCGATTATGAACTTGGTGTTGAATATGCTGAAGACTTCTTCTGGCGATATGGTGTGAGGAAACACGGCGTCGTTGAACAGGAACTAGATCTGACGGATAAGCAAAAACGGAAGTTGGTGCTCTTGTTGTATGATAATTATAGGCCAGAGAACAGGGTGTACAGATATAATTTCCTGTATGACAATTGTACGACTCGGGCCCGCGATGTTATAGAGAAGGCCGTTTCAGAAGATGGCGGGGGGGTGGAATATTTGATCGAATCTGATAGCGTGAGTTTCCGCACAATATTGCACGGCTTTACTGGAGTTTATCCTTGGGTGGAATTTGGCATTGATATGCTTTTAGGTGCTGAGGTTGACAGAATTGCTAACCGCCGTGAAAGCATGTTTATTCCTTCATATTATAAGAAAGATGTCGATGGGGCCACTGTTGTTTATGTGGATGGAACTACTTGCGGCAAGAGACTTGTAAAAAATGCGTCGGAAGTGTTGACTGATAAAATTGTTCATGAAGAGACAAGTTTCTTGCTCACTCCGATTTTTGTGTTCTGGTTCATGTTTGCTGCCGTTCTGATTATAAGCGTTATAGACATAAGACGTTGTCGTTCCACATGGTGGGTTGATTTGATTCTGCTGACAGTGCAGGGATTAGCAGGAGTGATAATTGCATTTTTGTTCTTCTTCTCAGAGCATCCGGCAGTAGGCACTAACTGGTTGGTCGTGGTCTTCAATCCGTTGCCGTTGTTGTTGATGTTTTGGATTATAAATAGCAGACGAAAATGTCAACCATGTTGGTTGTCAACTGCCTATTTGGCAGTAATGTCACTGTTTGTGCTAAGTATTCCGTTCATTCCTCAGGTGCTTAACCCTGCCATGATCCCATTGGTATTAATCTTGCTATTAAGAGCATTAAGTGGAGAGATCGTAGTTAGAAGGCGTTTGGGGCATGTGATTTTAACACAGGCTGGTAAACAATAAAAATTTCATAGACGATGAAAATAAAGATATTTACTGCAATGCTGCTATGTTCGGCTTCTGCAAGTGTGATGGGGCAGAATGTTGCTTCTGTGCCTAAACTTGTTGTCGGGATAACAATCGACAGAATGTGCTCGGACTACCTGGAGGCATTTTCTCCATTGTATGGGGAGGGCGGATTCAAGCGATTGATGAATAATGGCATTGTTTACAGTAATGTGGAATATCCCACAAACAATGTTGATAGAGCATCGTCTGTATCCTCTTTGTACACAGGCACTGTGCCGTACAATCACGGTATAGTGGGCGAGATGTGGATGGATAGAAATACAATGCGTCCGGTGTATTGTGTGGATGACATGAGATATGCAGGTGATGGCACAAGCGATAAGTCTTCTCCCAAGAATCTATTGGTTTCGACTATAGGAGACGAACTGAAGGTTGCAACAGAAGGAAAGTCAATGGTCTATTCTATAGCCCCATATCGTGAAGTGGCCATCCTTTCGGCAGGTCATGCCGCCGACTGGGCTATGTGGATAGACGATTTTACAGGCAGATGGGTCGGTACGGAGTTCTATTCCCCTAAACCGTCGTGGGTGAAGTATCTCGACACCTATTCAGTGGCAAACAGGATAGGCAGCATTGAGTGGAAACCTTCGAATTATGCGGTGGAGTCATACAATTATTACTTGCTGAGCAATATAAAATCGTCGTTCAGTCATAAGTTTAAGGGTGACAGGCGTTTCCGCGAGTTTAAGAACAGCGCGTGCGTAAATGAAGATATAACAAAAATGGCGCGTTCATGTATAAATAGTTCTAACATGGGTAGCGACGATGTTCCCGATTTGTTGTCTGTTTGTTACTATGCTGGCACATTTGACAATAGGCCAATGATACAAAGTGCAACAGAACTTCAGGATACTTATGTTAGGCTTGACGCTGAAATCGCCAAACTTATTGACTATATAGAAAAACTGGTTGGCCTTGACAACGCCTTGATTTTCGTGACTTCAACCGGATACGACAATGAAGAGACGCAAGACTTGTCTAAATATCGAGTTCCTACAGGTAGTTTTCAAATCAACAGGTGTGCTGCACTTTTGAATATGTATCTTGTGGCTGTATATGGGACGGGAAAATACGTGGAGTCATACTATGGCAACCAACTGTATCTCAACCATAAATTGCTTGAGGAAAAGCAGCTCAATTTGGCAGAAGTGCAGGAGCGTTGCGAAGATTTCTTGTTTCAGTATAGTGGAATACGTGACGTTTATACTTCCCAAAGGCTCATGCAAGGTGCATGGACTCCAGGTATAAGTAAAATTCGCAACGGATATAACCCTAAGCGTTCTGGCGATATTTTGGTAGAAGTAATTCCGGGATGGAATCTTGTGAATGAAGATGTGGCAAGTAGTAAGATGGCGAGGGACTCACATTTTGAATTTCCGTTGATATTCTTTGGGTGCGGACTTGAAGGTAAGAAAATCTATAATAGGATTTCGGTTGATTGTATTGCTCCAACCGTGTCACACCTCATCAGGATACGAGCTCCAAACGCCTGCGGTTCGGCCCCGTTAGATGATTTAGGCAAATAAAACAGATTTGATTAGTATAAATGCATTAAAATTCATAACTTTGCGGACTTTAAATGGCAGTGGGAAACTTTCTGCATTGTGGAGTGAAAACTATAGATGAATATAAAAAATAGAATAACGATATGGGATTTAATCTTAATAACTTTTTGAGTTCAATTTTCGGAAATAAGGCAACGCGCGACATAAAGGCCATTAAGCCTTTGGTCGATAAGGTGCTTGCTGCTTATCCAGAAATTGAAAATCTTGATAACGACCAGTTGCGTGCTAAGACGGATGAAATTAAGGCATATATTCAGGAGCAGGTCGTTGAACTGAGAAAGGAAATTGGCGAACTTACAGAAAAGATTGCTCAGACTGAGATAGACCAGCGCCAGCCTATCTTTGACCAAATAGACAAGGTAGAGGAGAAGATTCTAGAGAAGTATGAAGAGGCGTTGAATGAGGTGATGCCTACGGTATTTGCGATAGTTAAGGACACTGCTCGCCGATTCACTCAGAATGAGGAAGTTGTTGTCACTGCTACTGACTTTGACCGTGAACTTGCTGCTTCACGTGATTTTGTGCGTATTGAAGGCGACAAGGCTATATGGAGCAATCATTGGAGCGCTGGTGGCAACGATACCGTATGGGACATGATTCACTATGATGTGCAGTTGTTTGGCGGTGTGGTTCTGCATCAAGGTAAGATTGCCGAGATGGCTACAGGTGAGGGTAAGACTCTCGTGGCTACATTGCCTGTGTTCCTCAATGCTTTGACACGTAATGGCGTGCATGTTGTCACCGTGAATGACTATTTGGCTAAGCGTGACTCTGAGTGGATGGGTCCTCTCTATATGTTCCACGGTTTATCTGTGGATTGTATTGACAAGCATAAGCCAAATTCGAATGAGCGTCGTAAGGCTTACCAGGCCGATATCACTTTCGGAACGAATAACGAGTTTGGTTTCGACTATTTGCGTGACAATATGGCAATGCATCCAAGCGAACTGGTGCAGCGCAAGCACAACTATGCCATTGTGGACGAGGTCGATTCCGTATTGATTGACGATGCACGTACTCCGCTCATCATTTCCGGACCAATTCCGAAGGGTGATGTACAGATGTTTGAGGAGTATTGTCCTATCGTGGAGAAACTTGTTGAAGCGCAGAGAAAACTCGTCGGACAGTACTTGACCGAGGCTAAGAAGTTGATAGATAGCGATGATAAGGATGAGGTCGAGAAAGGATTCTTGTCATTGTTCCGTGCATATAAGGGACTTCCTAAGAATAAGCCGCTTATTAAGTTCTTGAGTGAGCAGGGAATCAAGGCAGGCATGCTCAAGGTTGAGGAGTACTATATGGAGAATAACAACCGCCGTATGCCTGAGGCTACGGATCCGTTGTTCTTTGTGATTGACGAGAAGCACAAGGGTGTGGATATGACAGACAAGGGTAACCAACTTGTGGCGTCAATTGTCAATAATGATGAGTTCTTCGTGCTTCCTGACATTACTTCGCAGTTGTCTGAACTTGAGAATATTGTAATGACCGATGAGGAACGAGTTCAGAAGAAGGAAGAACTGATGAACGATTATGCCATCAAGAGCGAGCGTGTGCATACAATGCAGCAGTTGCTTAAGGCATATACTCTCTTTGAGAAGGATGACGACTATGTGGTGATGGACGGCGAAGTGAAGATTGTGGATGAGCAGACAGGTCGTATTATGGATGGACGCCGTTGGTCAGACGGACTTCATCAGGCTGTCGAGGCTAAGGAAAGAGTCAAGGTTGAGGCTGCAACTCAGACGTTTGCCACAATTACTCTTCAGAACTATTTCCGTATGTACCACAAACTTGCGGGTATGACAGGTACGGCTATTACTGAGGCTGGTGAGTTCTGGGACATTTACAAGCTCGATGTTGTGGAAATACCTACTAACCGTCCGATTGCTCGTCATGACCTCAACGACAGAGTCTACAAGACTAATCGTGAAAAGTACAAGGCTGTTATTGAGGAGATTGAAAGAATGGTTGAGGCTGGACGTCCTGTGCTTGTGGGTACGACCTCGGTCGAAATTTCTGAGATGCTGAGCAAAATGCTCACTCTTCGCAAGATAGAGCATAATGTGCTTAATGCTAAACTCCATCAGCGTGAGGCCGACATCGTGGCGAAGGCAGGACAGAAGAGTATCGTGACTATTGCCACCAATATGGCAGGTCGTGGTACCGACATCAAGCTGAGCGATGAGGTTAAGGCAGCGGGAGGTCTTGCCATTATCGGTACAGAGCGCCATGAAAGCCGTCGTGTAGACCGCCAGCTTCGCGGACGTGCCGGCCGACAAGGTGACCCAGGTTCGTCCGTGTTCTATGTGTCGCTTGAAGATAAGCTTATGCGCTTGTTTGCAAGTGATAGAATTGCCAAGATTATGGACCGCTTGGGCTTTGAGGACGGCGAAATGATTGAGCATCGGATGATTAACACGAGCATTGAACGTGCGCAGAAGAAAGTGGAGGAGAACAACTTCGGCATCCGTAAGCGTTTGCTTGAGTATGACGACGTGATGAACAAGCAGCGTAAGGTCATCTATGAGCGTCGCCGCCACGCTCTTATGGGGCAGCGTATCGGCATGGATATCGCCAATATGATTTGGGACCGATGTGTGAATATTATCGAGACGTCCGACTATCAGGGAGTTAAGGAATCCTTCATTAAGATTTTCGCCATGGAGACACCTTTCTCAGAGGAAGACTTCACAAGAAAGGGTAGGGAGGAACTTGAAGAAATTGCTTACAATGCAGCTTTGGCTCATTTCAAGAGCAAGACTGAAAGAATGGCTCAGGTGGCATATCCTGTCATCAAGGATGTGTATGAGAACAAGGGAGGTATGTATGAGAACATAATTGTTCCGATTACTGACGGACGACGTGTTTATCAGATTCCTGTGCCGCTTAAGGAAGCATACGAAACTGAAGGTAGGTCTATAATCGTTGCTTTTGAAAAGGCGATACTCCTGCATACTATTGACAACTCTTGGAAGGAGAACTTGAGGGCGCTCGACGAATTGAAGCATTCGGTTCAGAATGCCAGCTATGAGCAGAAAGACCCGTTGCTAATATTCAAGTTTGAGTCAGTGAAGCTCTTCGACAGTATGGTGGGCGAAATCAACGACGGAACAATCAGCGTTCTTATGCGTTGTCAGATTCCTGTTGCCGACCCTAATGAACTGAAGGAGGCTCCGGCTGAAATGCCAAAGCGTAGAGACCAGCGACTTGTTGAGTCAAAGCAAAGTCTTGACCCTGAAGCCAATAGGGAGCAACGTGCTGCCGGACAGGCGGATACACGTCCGCAAGCTCCTGTTCAGACAATCAAGAACGAAGGTCCTAAGATTGGACGCAACGACCCATGTCCTTGTGGAAGTGGCAAGAAGTTCAAGAACTGCCACGGCAAGGGTATTGTCTAATTGCTGCGTTACGTCCGACAATCTTTGGAAAATATGCGGCAATAATCGATAGAAATACAGTTGTTAAACGTTCACCGTCTTTGGTTTATAATCCGAAGGCGGTGATTCTTTTTATCTGCTGTTGTGGAGGTATGTCATGAGCGCGGTGGTGCTGTATCTCGAAGGCTGTGGTGTTGTATCTCGAGGGCGGTGGTGTTGCATCTCGAAGGCGGTGGTGTTGCATTGCGACCGCGGTGGAGTTCCAACTCGAGGGCGATGGAGTTCTGTATTTCACAGGGATGATGATAAAGAATAAGGGCTGTGCCTGAGATGGGCACAACCCTTGTCGTTGTTTTCTTCTTCAAGAGTGAGAGGATATACTTACTCTCCCCTCTGTATGTTAGAAGTTTTTTTTCTGAACTTCAAAGTATGCTTGTGGATGCAAGCATGCTGGGCATGCGTTTGGTGCTTCTTCTGCTTCGATTACGAAACCGCAGTTTCTGCACTGCCAGAATACTTTGCCGTCTTTCTTGAACACAGTGTATTCTTCTACATTCTTGAGCAGTGCGAGGTAGCGCTCTTCGTGTGCCTTCTCTGCGATAGAGATGTTGCGGTACATTGCTGCGATTGCAGGGAATCCTTCTTCGTCGGCGATGTCGGCAAACTTAGGGTAGTCCATTGCCCATTCTTCATGTTCGCCTGCGGCTGCTGCCTTTAGGTTTTCAAGGGTAGTGCCGATGACGCCTGCGGGATATGTTGCGTTGATTTCAAGCATTCCGCCTTCGAGGTATTTGAACATGCGCTTTGCGTGCTCTTTTTCCTGTTCAGCAGTTTCGAGGAAGATTGCCGCAATCTGTTCGTAACCTTCTTTTTTGGCTGCACTGGCGAAGAATGTGTATCTCATGCGTGCCTGTGATTCACCTGCAAATGTCATCAACAAGTGCTTCTCTGTCTGTGTTCCTTTAATGCTTTTTGACATAATCGTTGTATTTTTAGAATTAATAATTGTTGTTTTCTGATGCAAAGATATAGACTTACGTTTTATTGTGCAAACAGATTTTGTCTATAATGATATTAACAAAATTAATATGTGCTTGTTTAGGAAAAGTACGTTTTAGGCAGAGGGCGACAGTTGTAGCACGATGCCATGATTTCTCCATATGCTCCAGCGCTACGTATGGCTAAGAGGTCGCCACGTAAAGTTTGCGGCAGGTTGATGTCCTTGTCGAATACGTCACTCGATTCGCATATCGGCCCTACGACATCATACGTTTCTTCACTCTCTGACTTTGATGTGAGGTTCTCTATCTTATGGTGTGCCTGATAGAGGGCGGGACGGATGAGTTCTGTCATTCCGGCGTCGACTATTGCGAATTGTTTAGCCGTAGTTTTCTTGACGTAGAGTACTTTAGTGATTAGGCTTCCGCACTGTCCTGTGATAGAGCGCCCGAGTTCGAAGTGGAGTGATTGTCCCGGATGCAGTTTCAAGTGTTCCTTGTATGTGCCAAAGTAGCTCTTGAAGTCTGGTATGGGATTCTTGTCGGGGTCAGAGTAGTCAATGCCAAGGCCACCTCCTACGTTGATTATTTCGGATGTAATTCCTTCGGCCTCAAGCTGGTCCTGAAGTTCGTTGATTCTGACGCATAATGCCTGAAAGTCGTCCATCTCCGTGATTTGGCTTCCTATGTGGAAGTGTAGTCCCATGTAGTGAATGTTTGTCATTGACTGGCTCAGCCTGATGACCTTCAGCATGTCTTCCATTGCAATTCCGAACTTGTTCTCGGCCAGTCCTGTTGTAATGTTGGCGTGTGTGTGCGCTCCTACGTTGGGGTTGATTCGGAAGCATACGTTTGCGACCTTGTTCTCTTGTCCAGCAATCTCGTTGATTACTTCAAGTTCGGGAATGCTTTCCACATTGAAGCAGAAGATGTCATTGCGCAGTCCCAACTGTATTTCCCAGTCGCTTTTGCCCACTCCGGCATAGACAATTTTGTCGGAAGGGAATCCGGCTTTCAGTGACGCCTCTATTTCACCGCCGCTCACACAGTCTACCCCGATGCCTGCATTCTTAATGATATTCAGTATTTGCGGATTGGCGTTAGCCTTCACGGCGTAGTGTATGTGGTAGTTCTCCTTGTCGCTGGCCTCTTTCAGGACAGCGTCAAGAGTTGCCTGAAGCAGTTCCGTGTCGTAGTAATAGAATGGGGTGGGTTTGTTGCCCAACTGTTCTATTAATCTTTCTTTCATTGTATTTGCCTGATTAAAGTGTCACACTTATCCGAATAGTTGCTTGCTGAGCGACTGGAGTGCGCGCTTCTTGTCTTCGGAAGATATGAGGAATGAAATGTTGTTGTTGCTTCCTCCATATGAAATCATTCTTACAGGTATGTCTTTCATTGCATCTGTGGCAATTGTTTCAAATCCGACGTTGCGCCAGTTGAGGTCGCCTACCACGCAAACGATGCACATATCTTCGTCAACCTTGACAGTACCGAACTTCTTGAGTTCGTTGAGTATTTGTGTGAGATTTGTCTTGTCGTCAATTGATACGGACACACCTACCTCTGACGTGCATATCATGTCGATACTAGTCTTGTAGGTCTCGAATATTTCAAACACCTTGCGCAAGAAACCGTATGCAAGGAGCATTCGGCTGGAAGTGATGTTTATGGCAATGATATTATCCTTTGCCGCTACAGCCTTGATTTTGTTCTTTTCAGTCTTGTTGCTGATTACTGTGCCTGGAGCGGTTGGGTCAAGCGTGTTGAGCAACTTCACAGGTATGCCCGCGAACTTTGCAGGCTGGATGCATGTAGGGTGCAGGATTTTAGCTCCGAAATAAGCCAATTCGGCAGCTTCCTCAAAATGCAAGTGGCTTACAGGCGATGTGTTTTCAACGAATCGTGGGTCATTGTTGTGCATGCCGTCTATGTCTGTCCAAATCTGTATTTCAGAAGCGTTGACTGCTGCTCCGACGAGCGAAGCTGTATAGTCGCTTCCGCCTCGCTGAAGATTGTCGACTTCGCCATAAGCGTTGCGGCAGATGAATCCCTGAGTGATGTAAATGTCCTTGTTAGGAGTCGCGTCGAGCTGAATCTTGATTTTTTCGCGTATGTACTCGAGGTCGGGTTCGCCGTTCTTGTCGGTGCGCATAAACTCCAGTGCAGGAATGAGCGCCGCGTTATATCCTTGTTCAAGGAGGTAGTTTGTCACCATGTTGGTGCTGAGGATTTCTCCCTGTCCAACTATAATCTTCTCCTCAAACATCGTGAAGATGCCTTTGGTGAATGAACGCAGATAATCAAACTCCTTTTTGATGAATTCCAGTGTTTTCTGCTTGTATTCATCAGTAGAGTAGAGTTCTTCTACATGCTGGCGGTATTTTGCTTCGAGTATATTAATGTTCTCATTCGCCCCTTCCGGATTCTTCTTGTATAAATAGTCGGATATTTCAACGAGCGAATTTGTTGTTCCTGACATTGCTGAAAGGACAACGATTTTCTTGTCGTTGTCTGTGATGAGTTTTACAACTTCTTTCATTCTTTGAGGTGACCCCACTGAGGTACCTCCAAATTTCATTACTTTCATATTATTAAGAGTATTATTTGTTTATCAATCTTGTGTGTTTTCTACCTCTGTCAATTGGTGGTCTTTGCACTGTAGCGTTCTGCCAGGGTAAAGGCGCAGAAGTTCCAGGTTGTGAGTTATAATCAGTACAGTAGTCCCGTTTTTGCAGATTTCCAATAGCAGTTCAGTGATTTGCTTCCCAGTCTCTTCATCGAGGTTTGCAGTAGGTTCATCTGCAAGAATCAGTTTTGGGCTGTTGAGTATGGCACGTGCTATTGCAATGCGTTGCTGTTCGCCTCCCGATAGTTCATAAGGGAACTTGTACCCCTTGGTTTCCATTCCGACAAGTTTGAGCACTTCGTTTATTCTGTCGTCAATGAGGTTCTTTTCTCTCCATCCCGTTGCTTTTAACACAAAACGGAGATTGGCCTCGACGCATCTGTCGGTCAATAGTTGGAAGTCCTGAAATATGATGCCAATCTTTCTTCTCAACTCGGGAATGTGCTTCTGCTTTAATTTCAGCATGTCGTAGTCCATCACGATGGCTTCTCCGTTCTCTATGGGAAGTTCTCCATACAATGTCTTTATGAAAGAACTTTTTCCTGAACCGACTTTGCCTGTTATATACACAAATTCACCTTCGCCAATCCTGATGTTTACGTTGCGCAACACCTGTTGTGACATTTGGTTGATATCTACGTCTTTATATTCAATTAACACGGCTGTTTGGTTGTTTTTAGTGTTTCTGCCAATTTGGGTCGTGGCGTTTTTGTAGTTCTGTAGCGAGGTCTTCAATTTTGAGTCCTTTAGAAGTGAGTAGCACCATAAGGTGGTATATCATATCCGATGCTTCATATATGAGTCGCTCGTTGTTGCATGCCATGGCTTCGATGACGCTCTCTATGGCTTCTTCGCCCACTTTCTGCGCCATTCTGTTTACTCCTGATTGAAAAAGGCTTGTGGTGTATGACCCTTCGGGCATTTCTTCGTGGCGTTTTTCGATAAACCTTTGCAGCTCGCTCAGGAATGCGATAGGGTTCTCATTGGTCTCTCCCCAACAAGTGTCAGTGCCTGTGTGGCAGACTGGACCTTGTGGGTTTACCTTTATGAGCAATGTGTCGTTGTCGCAGTCGTTCTTAATCGAAACCATATTTAAATAGTTACCGCTTGTCTCGCCTTTTGTCCACAGGGCGTTCTTGGTTCTGCTCCAGAACGTGACTTTCCCTGTTTCTAGCGTTTTTTTGTACGCCTCCTCATTCATGAACCCCAGCATCAGTACTTTGTGGGTCTTGTCATCTTGTATGATGGCAGGGATTAATCCTCCCATCTTGTTGAAATCCAATGTCATATTGTATCGTTTGTTGTGATTTTACATTCTAATGCTTATGCCTTCTTCTTTCAGGTATTTTTTGAGTGAAGGAATTGATATTTCTCCGAAGTGGAACACGCTTGCTGCCAGTGCGGCATCGCTATGTCCGTCGATGAATGTGTCACGGAAATGCTCCATGTTGCCAGCTCCGCCCGATGCGATGACAGGTATGCTTAGTGTGTGGGCCAACTGTCGTAGAGCCTCATTGGCGTAGCCGTTTTTCACACCGTCGTGGTTCATGCTTGTGAAGAGAATTTCTCCTGCTCCGCGTTCGTTTGCCTCCTTTGCCCAGTCAAATAGGTTGCGCTCGGTCTCTATTCTGCCTCCGTTTAGGTAGCAGTTCCACCCTTTATTGGTTTGTTTGGCGTCGATGGCAACTACACATACTTGTGAACCGAAATGGCGTGCTATCTCATCGATAAACTCAGGTCTTCTCAATGCAGCTGAGTTGATACTCACTTTGTCAGCCCCTGCGTTGAGTAGTCTGTCCACATCGGCAAGTTCGTTAATGCCACCGCCCACGGTGAATGGTATGTTTATTTCTTGTGCTATGCGTGTTACAAGTTGCGTGAACGTCTTTCTGCCTTCATGGCTTGCTGTGATGTCAAGATACACAAGTTCGTCCGCTCCTTGTTCGCTATATGCTTTTCCCATTTCGACGGGATCGCCTGCTTGCCTGAGATTTACGAAGTTCGTACCTTTTACAGTTTGTCCGTCTTTAATGTCAAGGCAAGGTATTATGCGTTTTGCTAACATAAAAATCTTTCCAAGTCTTTTAGGTTGATACGTCCTTCATATATTGCTTTGCCAAACACTACGGCTGGTATGCCATTGCTGTTCAGGCATTCTATGTCTTGCATGCTGCTCACTCCTCCGCTCGCAATGAGATGGAGTGAAGGGTGCTTCTCCATGATTTCAGAGTAAAGTTCTGTTGCTGGTCCTTGCAGCATACCGTCACGGCTGATGTCGGTGCAGAGCACTTTGCTTATTCCTCTGTGCGAATAGTAGTCGATGAAGTCCATTAGTTTCTGTTCTCCTTCTTCCTTCCACCCGTTTATGCTGATTAGCCCATTCTTTACATCCGCTCCCAGAATGATTCGCTCGCCTCCGTATGTTTCAATCCATGTGCTGAACAATTCGGGGCTTCTCACTGCAATGCTCCCTACGGTTACCATTTGTGCTCCGGCATTGAATGCTTTTCTGACGTCGTCATCAGATTTTATGCCGCCTCCGAAGTCAATGGTCAAGTTGGTGTGAGTGGCAATGCGCTCGATGACTTTCTCGTTCACGATGTGGCTGGAGCATGCTCCGTCCAGGTCGACTGTGTGCAGGCGTTTCACCCCTGCGTCTTCAAACATCTTTGCCACCTCGAGCGGGTCTTCGTTGTATACTTTCTTTTGGTTGTAGTCCCCCTGGGTCAAGCGTACACATTTCCCGTCGATGATATCTATTGCTGGTATTATCTCAATCATCTTCTTCTTTTTTTCAACAAAAGTTTAGTAGGAACATCTCTCAATGAAGTTTCTCAGAATCATTTCTCCTACCTTGCCACTTTTCTCTGGATGGAACTGTGTGGCGTAGTAGTTGTCCTTGTGTAATGCGCTGCTGTATGGCTGTATGTAGTCTGTCATTGCTGCCGTGTGGGGGGTGAGCGGCACGTGGTAACTATGTATGAAATATGCGTATTCGCCATCTCTGATGCCATCAAACATTTCGCTTTTCAGATTGCTTATTGTATTCCATCCCATCTGCGGGATTTTGAATATGTTTTCGTTTGCGCAGAATCTTTTTACCTCGGTGTCGAATATACCCAAACAGTCTACATTGCCTTCTTCGCTATGTCGGCACATAAGTTGCATGCCTATACAGATGCCAAGTACAGGTTGTTTCAAGTCCTTAATGAGCAGATCCAGTTTATGCTCCTTCAGATATGCCATCGTGCTTGCAGCCTCACCCTGTCCTGGGAATATCACTTTGTCGGCCTTTCGGATGGTTTCTGCATCGGAGGTAATAATAGGTTCTATGCCTAATCTTCTCACTGCATTGTCAACAGAGCGGATATTTCCTGCATTATATTTTATTATTGCTACGTTCATTCTGCAAATTTATAACATTTTGTCGTATTTCTTCTCGTTTTACTTGCGATTGTATAAGATTTTGTGCCTAATTCTGTTTGTTTTGTTACTATGCGGGATTTTATGGCTGCTGAAAAACGCCTGTTGACAAATATCTCTCGCCTGTGTCGGGGAGAATCACGACAATGTTTTTGTCGCGGTTTTCTTCATTTTGGGCCAGTTCAATAGCTGTGTGAAGTGCCGCGCCCGATGATATGCCTACGAATATTCCTTCGTTTCTCAGTATGAGGTTTGTTGCCTTATATGCATCAGAGTCTTCAACAGTTGTGATTATGTCTACAACGTTCGAGTTGAAGTTTTTTGGCACAAAACCAGCTCCGATGCCTTGTATGTTGTGTTTGCCAGGCGTTCCTCCGCTGAGCACGGCGGAGTTTGCTGGTTCTACTGCTACGGTTTGTATTTGAGGGTCATGTTTTTTCAGTCCGAGTGCGGTGCCACTTAATGTTCCGCCTGTGCCTACGCTTGCAACTAATATGTCAATGTTCCCTTCTGTGTCGGCCCATATCTCTTCAGCTGTGGTTGTTGTGTGGATGTTAGGATTGGCTGCGTTCTCAAATTGGCGGAGGATTAGTGAGTTGTCAATGTATTCGGCAAGTTCTTCCGCTTTCATTATTGCTCCTTCCATACCCTTAGTTCCTGGCGTGAGTATTATCTTGGCCCCGTAGGCTGCGAGTAGTTTTTGGCGTTCTTCGCTCATTGTCTCGGGCATTGTCAGGATGAGTTTATACCCTTTGTATGCAGTTACCAATGCCAGTCCTATTCCAGTATTTCCGCTTGTTGGTTCAATGATTGTTCCTCCCTTTGTTATCAGGTTTTTCTTTTCGGCGTCGTTTATCATAGCCAAGGCTATGCGGTCTTTTGCGCTTCCTCCTGGATTGAACGATTCTAACTTGGCTATAATGTTAGCTTTCAGGTTTAGAGCCTGTTTGAGTTTGTCAAGTCTGACCATCGGTGTTTTGCCGATAAGTTGCAGGATTGATGGGTATATCATGTGGGGAGTTTGGAGGTTAGGAGTTTATTAGTTAAGGGGGTTGGGAGTATGGATTGCGTCTTTCAATCTTTGCATTGCTTCCTTAATCGTAGGTAGCTGTGTTCCTACATTGAAGCGCATGAATCCTTCTCCTTCCTTGCCGAACATAGCTCCGTCATTGAGCGCAAGGTGTGCTTTGTCGGTGAACATTGATGTGAGTTCGTCGTGTGTCAGTCCTAATCCTCTGCAGTCGAGCCATAGCAGGTATGACGCTTCGGGGCGTATGGGTTTTATTTGCGGCAGTTGTGTGCGGCAGAAGTCTATTATGTAGTCGATGTTTCCCTCAATGTAGTTTGTCATTTCCTGTCTCCATTGCTCTCCGTGCGTGAATGCTGCCATTGTGGCTATCGGGGCAAACATGTTTGGTTCACTAAACTCGTTGGCTTCTAACCATCCGAAGAACTTTTCGCGCAGTTCCTTGTTGGGAACTATTGCATACGAACTTACGATGCCGGCAATGTTGAATGTCTTTGTGGGCGCTCCGAATGTGATGCTGCATGCTGCCGCTTCGGCTGATACAGATGCGAATGGTGTGTGCTTGTGTCCGTATAGTGCCATGTCGCAATGGATTTCATCCGATATTACCGTTATGCCGCGCTTGTAGCAGAAACTTGCTAGTTGTGCCAGTGTGTCCTTGTCCCATGCTATGCCTGCTGGGTTGTGGGGGTTGGCTAGTATGAGCAGTTTGCATTTGTCATCGGCTACTTTTTCCAGGTTTTCAATATCCATTTCGTACATCTCTCCGGCAGATACAGTGCCGTCTGAAGTGCTGTTCTCTATTCGGCGCAACGGGTTATAGACGACTTGTTTGCCGTTGTTTTCGGGTATGAGCCTGAATGGGTGGTATACTGGCGGCTGAATTATGACTTTTTCGTTGTCTTTGAGGAGGCTGTTGATGACCATTCCGATGCCTTTCACGATGCCGGGGATGTATGTCATCCATTCTTCTTCCACGTCCCACTGGTGGTGCTCCTTTATCCATTTGGTCACTGTGGCCCAATATCCGTCGGGCAGGGTGGTGTAGCCCATTATAGGGTGTTCCAATCTTTTCTTCAGTGCGTTGATGATGAAGTCGGGGGTTTCGAAGTCCATGTCGGCAACCCACATTGGCAGGAGGTCTTCGCGTCCGAAGAATCTTGTTAGCGCGTCGTGCTTAACGGAGTTTGTGCCTTTGCGTTCGGTTATTTTGTCGAAGTTGTATTTTCCCATTGTGTGTTATTAGTTTTTGTTTGTGGGACGTATGGTCAGGTGGAAGCAGGCTTGCTTGATTTCGTGCTTTACATAGCAGCGTCCTTGCATACGCAGGTCTAAGAGCACTTCTGCCAGTATTTTCTTCATTTGGGCGTTGTATCTCACTACGTTTTTGCGGCTTTCCTTGTTGTTGCCCGTTATGGGGTAGAATCGGTTATATGTAATGTCTACCGTCGTGCCGTAGCAGTGGCATGAGTTTGTTGTTGAGTTTACGTTGCCCGACTGGAGTTTCTTTATGTCTTTTGATGTGCGTAGCACTGAAGTTATGATTGGTAAGTGAGGCTGTAATCCTTTGGCTGTGAGCGAATCAATGAAGTTTATGCATATTGTGTTGAGAAGTTCCTGGCACTCGGGTGTGAGGTAGGGTATGGAGTGGGTCAGTGGATCTATGGCGTAGTAGGGCGAGTTAGAGATATTGACCAGTTGGCGGGTTTCTACGTATTTCAAGGCTTCTTCTCTTGTTGCTACTGGTTCTATCCCCATTGTTATGGCTGCTCTGAGCTGTACGGGGTTTATGTCGGGGAAGCAGGCTGAGTAGCTGTTGAGGTAGGTGATGGGCTTGTATATCTCTGGCAAGTAGAGGTGGGCGGAGTCGATGTCGCTCACTCCCAAAGCATTGAGTGCTGTCATTAGCGGGTCTTCGTCCTGTAGTGCTTGGACGTCTTGTTTCTCTGTGGTGTCTGTGCCAGCAGTGCCTTTTTTTTCGGCTGCGGTTCTGCCGGTGCTCTCTTTCCTTATGGTGAGTAATTCTGTTTTCTCCTTTGGTTGCGGTATGTATATGTCGAATGTATGCCTTGCAATTGCCAATAGTGCTACTGCAGTGCAGAATGTGAGTATGAATTTCAGTTTCTTTGTCTTTTTCATTGCGTGTTTGTCGTGTGTGGAGTGGCTTCCGCTGTTAGTTGAAGTCCAGTCTCGGTTTCTTGTTTCTTGCTTCTTCCAGCGTCACGGTCTTTGCGTGAGCTGATTTGCTGATGATTTCTTGTTGCTTTAGTTTTACAGTCTTGACATATTTGTCTTTTGTGGCAGGGTTGAGCAGTTGTTCGGCGGCTATGACGTTTTGCGATGCGTCGCTCATCCATATTACTGGTGCTGAATAGGCTGGTGCTATTTTCAGTGCAGTGTGCAGCTGGCTTGTCGTTGCTCCTCCAATCATGAGGGGGATGTCGGCTTTGTGCTGTTCGAGCAGTCTTGCCACGTTTGCCATTTCTTCGAGCGACGGGGTTATGAGTCCACTCAGTCCGATGATGTCCGCTTTTTCTTCGAGGGCTCGTCTGACAATGTCTTCGGCTGGCACCATCACTCCCATGTCAATGATTTGGTAGTTGTTGCATGAGAGTATCACGCTCACTATGTTCTTGCCTATGTCGTGCACGTCGCCTTTCACTGTGGCAATCAGTATTTTGCCTGTGGGCTGGGCGGCGTTCTTGTCTTTGCTTTCTTCCATGTGGGGCTGGAGCCATGCCACTGCCTGCTTCATTGTGCGTGCCGACTTGACTACTTGCGGAAGGAACATCTTGCCTGTGCCGAAGAGTGTGCCTACTTGGTTCATTGCTTCCATGAGGGGGCCGCTGATGATACTTGCGGGTGTGGGGTATGTGCTGAGTGCTTCTGCGAGGTCTTCGTCGAGGTGCTCAGCTATGCCCTTTACGAGTGCGTGTATGAGGCGTGAATCAACTGTTGTGCCGTTGCGCCAGGTCTGTGTCTGTGCGTTTTGAGAGTTTTCTTGCGATGCGTTTTCTGCTGCCTTTATTTCTTCGGCAATGATTGTGAGTTGCTCCGTTGCATTATCAGTTCGGTTGAGGAGCACGTCTTCGATTGCTGTGAGTGTGGTGGCAGGTATGTCGTCGTAGGTCACTTTTGTTGCAGGGTTGACAATGGCCATGTCCTGTCCTGCCTGTATGGCATGGTATAGGAATGCTGCGTGCATTGCCTCGCGTATATAGTTGTTGCCTCTGAAGGAGAATGAGAGGTTGCTGATACCTCCGCTGACGTGTGCATGGGGCAGGTGGGTGCGTATCCATTCCGTTGCCTTGATGAAGTCAAGGGCGTAGTTGCGGTGCTCTTCCATGCCTGTTGCCACAGCAAGCACGTTGGGGTCGAAAATGATGTCGGCGGGATTGAATCCTGCATTCTCTATAAGCAGAGTGTATGAGCGTAGGCATATGCTGACCTTGCGTTCGTAGGTTGTGGCTTGTCCTTCTTCGTCGAATGCCATTACAACTACGGCTGCTCCCAGGCGTTTGATTTGTCGTGCGCGGTCGAGGAAGGTTGCTTCGCCTTCCTTGAGGGATATGGAGTTGACGATGCATTTCCCTTGTGTGCACTTGAGCGATGCCTTGATGGTGTCCCAGTCGGACGAGTCAATCATGAGCGGCACTTTGGCTATGTCGGGGTCGGACATGAGCAGGTTGATGAACTGGCACATTTCCTCTTTTGTGTCGAGCAGTCCGTCATCCATGTTGATGTCGAGAATCTGTGCTCCGTCTTCCACTTGCTTGCGTGCTATGGAGAGTGCTTCGTCGTATTTCTTTTCGTTTATGAGGCGCAGGAATTTGCGTGAGCCTGCCACGTTGCATCGCTCGCCTATGTTGATGAGGTTCTTGTCGGGTGTTACCTCGAGGAGTTCCAGTCCTGAGAGATGCATGTGGGGCGATGGCTGTTGTGGTGTGTGAGGGGTGGCGTAGGTGCCGTCCGTCTTCTGTACCAATGCGCCGTATTCCTTTATGAAGTGTTCGTTTGTGCCGCAGCATCCCCCTATGATATTGACAAAACCTCCGTCAACGAGTTCCTTCATCTCGGCAGCCATCTCCTGTGGTGTCTGGTCGTATTGGCCCAGGCTGTTGGGCAGTCCTGCATTGGGATGCACGCTGATGTAGTAGGGAGCGGTCTTTGCCATGTGCTCGATGAATGGGCGCATCTGCTTTGCACCGAATGAGCAGTTGAGTCCGATGCTGAAAATATTGGCGTGCTGTACTGATGCCATGAATGCGTCGAGAGTTTGTCCCGAAAGGGTTCTGCCTGCCATGTCCGAAATCGTTGCGGAGAGCATCAGCGGCACTTTTCTGCCGCAGTCAAGCATTGCCTGCTCGGCTGCATAGATGGCAGCCTTGGCGTTCAGCGTGTCGAAAATGGTTTCGATGAGTATGGCGTCTACTCCGCCTTTGAGCATTGCTGTGATTTGTTCGGTATAGGCGTCGGCCAGTTCGTCAAAGGTGATGTTGCGCAAAGCGGGGTTGTCCACGTCGGGACTGATGGAGCAGGTCTTATTCGTAGGTCCTACGGAACCCGCTACAAAGCGCGGCTTGAGGGGATTGAGGGCGGTAAATTCGTTGGCAACGCTTCGTGCTATGCGGCATCCTTCCTCGGTGATTTCGCGCGCAATTTCGCCCACATTGTAGTCGGTCATGGAGATGCGCTGCGAGGAGAACGTGTTCGTCTCAATGATGTCGGCGCCAGCGGCAAGGTACCTCCTGTGTATGTGCTCAATGATGTCGGGGCGAGTGATATTGAGGATGTCATTGTTGCCCTTCATGATGCCTGGCACTGAGGCAAACCTCTCTCCTCTGAAGTCCTCTTCAGTGAGTCCGTAGCCCTGAATCATAGTGCCCATGGCGCCGTCAAGGATGAGAATCCTTTCTTTTATGGTCTCTTCAATCGTCTTTACCTTCATTGTATTTTGCAAATCCTAAAAACTCTGTATCTTTTACTTCTTCTTAGTGTTTCATGGCGCGGTCCATTTCCCTGCGGTCCTCCTTCTCCTTCAGCGACTGGCGCTTGTCGTATTCCTTCTTGCCCTTGGCGAGTGCCACCACAAGCTTGGCCAATCCCTTCTCGTTGATGAACAGGCGCACGGGCACTATGGTGAATCCTGGCGACTTGCTGTCGGCCTCAAGATTGCGCAGTTCCTTTCTGTTGAGCAGCAGCTTGCGCTCTCTGCGCTCCACATGGTTGTTGTACGACCCGTAGCTATACTGCGTGATGTGCATGTTCTTCACCCACAGCTCGCCTCGGTTGAAGTAGCAGTAAGTGTCGACAAGACTGGCCTTTCCGAGTCTGATAGACTTGATTTCCGTGCCAGTGAGAACGATGCCAGCCGTCAGCGTGTCGATAAATTCATAGTCGAACGTGGCACGCTTGTTCTTTATGTTTATAGCAGGTTGCTTTATTGTTTTCTTGTTAGCCATATGTATATGGGATGTAATTTCAGTAATAGGTATGTGATGCATGGGTCTACGCCTCGATGCCGAACCTCTCTCTGTTCTCCCTTACGTATCGCGCAATGGCTGGCGTAAGTTTCTCCTGGAAGTCGTCAAGGAAGTCGTCGCCAAAGTCGTTCAGTTCCTCCAACTGTTCGTAGAGCGCCATGAACTCCTCTTCCGACAAGTCGGCGCAAATCTCCTCTTTGTGTCTGTGGTATTCGCTCCTCACTTCGAACAGCAGTTTTGCGAAGTCCTTGAATCCCCACATCTTCTTCATGACGAGCGGGAACGGACCCTCTAGCACGTACGGTCCGTATCCGTTGTGTATGAGCTGAATGAAACCGCCCTCCATGACCTCTTCGAGCAGATACCTGTATGCAAGGAGCGAATGCTGGTCAGTATTGAGCATGTGCATATTTTCAGCAGTGAGCGCCCCGCCTATATGCTCGAGATAAGCATTGGTGAGTGCCGTGATGAAGTCAGTATCGTTGTTTTTGTCAATTCCTGCGTATTCCTCTTTCCCAATCTTTACAAAGTCGTTATCCATGTTCATCGTGCATTTGCGTTATAAATTCTACAAAATTACGAAAAAATACCCTTATTCAGAAGTTTTGTGGGAAAAAAGCGTTCAGGACCGCCTTCGTGTCATGTCATGAGGGCGGTGGTGTTGCATCACGACTGCGGTGGTGTTGTATCATGAGGGCGGTGGTGTTGTTTCTCGAGGGCGGTGGAGATGCACCACGACTGCGGTGGATGAAAAGTAAAAAGTAAGAAGTAAATATTTAAAGTTGAGGAGTAAAGTAGTAAGAAGTTGAAGAGAAAGTGCTAATCGAACATGAAATTTGGCTAATCGAAGCGTGAATTAGGGGCGTCGGACTGAAAATTTGGGGCGTTTTTTCGAATATGATAACAGTGTTGTTTGTAATGTGTTGATAATAAATGTATTGTGTAAGTTGTGCGTGGAGTTATATGTTCGAATCGAACATTGTTCTGAGGGTGTTTGTGTTTTTGCTTTCGGGTTGTCGCTGTTTAGTTATTTTTATGTGAATGTTTGTGTGTTCTTCGATTTGTGTAAAGTCCTCAAATTTTAGTGCGAAGTCGTCAAATTTTACCGTGAAGTCGCCAAATTTAGTATTCGATTGCTCAAATTTGGTGTTCGATTTGCTATTATTTTAGGTAAAAATAGTGTTTTTTGAGGTGTCTTTCTTATTATATCATTTATATAATATTAAATATTAAGTAGTTAGCAAAGGGTTCTACCGGATATACTTAAATATGTCTTAGAGAATGTTCGATTATCGATTCGATATGGTTAAATTTTGCTGAGTATTTATATTGGTGGATAAAAAAAAGGACTATGTCTTTTTTGGGGGGCATAGTCCTTTTGTCGTATGTGTATGTAAGGCTGTCGGTTTGTTACAGGTTCTTGAGTATTTCAGCGATGAGTTTCCAGACGAGCTCTACGCTTGGGATGTGCAGGCGTTCGTCGGGTGAGTGTACTCCTCGCATTGTCGGTCCTACGGAGATAAGTTCGAGGTGCGGGTATTTCTCGGTGAATAGTCCGCACTCGAGTCCTGCATGTATGACTTTTACTTTTGGTTCTTTCGCATAGAGCGCTTTGTATGAGTTGCTTGCAGTCTGGAGCAGGTGTGAGTCGAGGTTTGGCTTCCATCCTGGGTAGCCTCCGTTTGTCGTGACTTTTGCTCCTGCGAGCAGGAATGTGGCTTCGATGGCTTGCTGTTCGCACATGCGTGAACTGAGTGTCATGCTTCGCTGGCTGCTGACGACTGTCAGTGTGCCGTTGTTCATGCGTATGCTTGCTATGTTGCTGCTTGTTTCTGGTATGCCGTCGATGTCCTGGCTCATTTCGTAGACTCCGTTATGCACTGCGTGGAGTGCCATTATGATGCAGTTGGCTTTTGTCTGCTCGATGGCTGGGAGATCGGTTGTTTCGCTCTGCATGGTGAACTTGAGCGTCTTTTCTGTTGTGTGGAACTCGTCTTCTACTTCGGATGCGAATATGTTGAAGTCGACGCGCAAGTCTTCCTTGTTGGCTGATGGGATGGCGACGAGTGCTGATGCGTAGCGTGGAATGGCGTTGTGCAGGTTGCCTCCAGTGAGTTCGATGATTCGGAGGTTGTATTTCTTCATGCTTGCATAGAGGAAGCGTGCGATGAGCTTGTTGGCATTGGCGCGTTTCTTCACGATGTCGTCGCCAGAGTGTCCGCCGCACAGTCCGTCGATGTTGATTCTGATGGTGAAGTAGCCTGTTGGCACTTCTTCGGTTGTGTAGTCGAATTGTGCTGTTGTGTTTTGTCCTCCTGCGCATCCTATATAGATTTCGCCTTCGTCTTCGCTATCGAGGTTGATGAGGTATTTGCCCTTCATGAAGTCGGGCTGTATGGCGAAGGCTCCGTCGAGTCCTGTTTCCTCATCGCAAGTAAACAGACACTCTAATGGTCCGTGAACTATGTCCTGGCTGTCGAGCGCTGCAAGTGACAGTGCCATTCCTATTCCGTCGTCGGCTCCGAGGGTGGTGCCTTTGGCTTTCATCCATTCGCCGTCAATGTAGGTCTGTATGGCCTGGTTGTCGAAGTCGAATTCGAGGTCTTTGTCCTTTTCGCAGACCATGTCGGTATGTGATTGCAAGATTACGCCTTGTCTGTCTTCCATGCCTGGCGTTGCGGGTTTGCGTATGATGACGTTTCCAGCTTTGTCGACTTCATGTTCAAGATTTCTGTTTTCAGCAAACTTTGTGAGGTATGCTATGATTTTAGCCGGTTTGCCTGATGGGCGCGGCACTTGGTTTATTTCGCTGAAGAATTTAAATACTTCAGTAGGTCTTAGTTCTGCCATAAGTTTGTGTAAGAGTTTTTAAGTTTTTGACTTTTTGTGGTAATAATTCAATCTAATGAACTATATTTGCAAGCAAAATTAAAGAAAATGTTGAAATTATTAGTCTTGACTTTGACAATAATTGGCATCTCTGTGCTTTTTTTATGTGTCAAGCTATTGTTTAAGAAGAATGGACGTTTCCCCAATACTCATGTTTCTGGCAGCAAGGAAATGAGAAAGCGGGGGATAGGGTGTGTTCAGAGTCAGGACGCTGCTATGCGAAGAAAGAATCCTCATGCCATTAGCGAGCGCTCGTGATTTTAGCGCTGATGAGACGAAGAATGTTAAATTAAATATTAAGAATAAAATGAAAACCAAATTTTTGAGTTCAATCTGTTTTTCACTAATTGCATTATTTGTTGCATCAACTACTTCCTGTGGGGGTAATGCTTCAGGTAATGATGGAGTTGTTGCTGATAGTGCTGAAAGCACAAAAAATCTAAAAATTGCGTATGTGCTTATCGATACGTTGACAAGTCAATACGAACTCTACAAGGAGGCAAGTGAGAACTTCCAGAACAAGCGTAACAACGCTGAGGCCAGAATTACTAAGAAGGGACAGAGCTTTGCCATGCAGTTGGAGCAGTTCCAGAATAAACTGCGCTCTAACCAACTGACTCAGATGCAGGCAGAGAAAGAGCAGGCACGTTTGCAAAAACTTCAGCAGGATTTGCAGGATTTGGAAACCAGCTTGTCGGCTTCTTTGCAAGAAGAGTATCAGAAGGAGCTTCAGGCTTTGACCGATACTATTCAGACTTTCATGTCAGTATATGCTAAAGAGAAAGGTTTTGATTTCGTATTGTGTAAGAGCAGCGGAATTGACAACGTGCTTTATGCAAACGAAGAGTATGATGTTACGTCTGAAGTCGTTGCCGCATTGAATGAGAGATATTTCACTCAAAAGGCAGCTGAGGCAAAGAACAACACTGGAGATAAGAAGTAATAATGTTTGTTATTGAAGTAATACAAGGCTTTCATCATTGCCATTGCGAATATGTTTCGTAATAGCGCTTGAGGTGTATTGCTTTACAATAACGATGAAAAGATATAGGCTTGCCTCTGGTAAGCCTATTTTGGTTAAATATAATGTGTTAATATGCTACGAATAGCAGTACAATCAAAAGGTCGCCTGTATGAGGACACGATAAATCTTTTTCAGGAGGCAGGCATAAAAATAAGCAGTTCAAAGCGCACCTTGCTGGTGCAGTCGCCCAATTTTCCTATAGAAATACTTTTTTTGCGCGACGACGACATACCGCAGACTGTTGCCAATGGAGTGGCCGATTTGGGTGTAGTAGGTGAGAATGAGTTTCTGGAGCGCGATGAGGATGCTCTGGTCATTAAGCGGCTCGGATTTAGCAAGTGCCGTTTGTCATTGGCTATACCTAAGGCTGAGGCATATAGCGGCATAGAGTGGTTCAACGGAAAGAAAATAGCCACATCATATCCTGGCATACTCTCCAAGTTCATGAAGAGCAAGGGCGTGGATATTGATATGCACGTCATAACAGGTTCGGTTGAGATTGCTCCTGGAATAGGACTTGCTGACGGCATTTGCGATATTGTAAGTTCGGGTTCTACCCTCATAAGCAACAACCTAAAGGAAGTTGAAGTAGTAATCAAGAGCGAGGCGCTCCTTATCGGCAACAAGAATTTGTCGGAGGAGAAACGTGAAATTCTTGATGAATTGATTTTCCGCATTGATGCCGTTAAGGCTGCCGAAGATAAGAAGTACGTGCTGATGAATGTGCCTACGTCAAAGGTGAAGGACATCATCGAGGTGCTTCCCGGAATAAAGAGTCCAACAGTGATGCCGCTGGCAACTGAAGGCTGGAGCAGCATACATACGGTGTTGGATGAGAAATGTTTCTGGCAGATTATCGGTCAGCTGAAATCGTTGGGCGCTGAGGGATTGCTGGTTCTGCCTATTGAGAAAATGATTCCATAAAAGTAGTATCGTATTATAAGCAGAATAGAAGATATGCAGATTCTTGAATACCCTAAAAGGA
>Ga0233378_1000027_pt1 | contig 56979 bp, 44 predicted proteins | sample ElkDunMinimDraft_7_FD_180690 | JGI IMG/M metagenome (GOLD analysis project Ga0233378, IMG submission 180690) | Fecal eukaryotic communites from dung pellets of Tule Elk in California, USA - Elk Dung E4 | ecosystem: Host-associated > Mammals > Digestive system > Large intestine > Fecal | place... | reverse complement strand
CATTTATTGACGCATTGCTTGATGTACAACTCAAAGGAATGTCACGCAATAACGACACATGGCATCACACACTCGTGTGCCGTTTGCTGACTCATCCATTCACTTCGCGGATCACTGATGAATGCTCCGTTAAAAACGCACGTGAAATTAAATCAAAAGAGAAAGTATATCCTACAACCAAGGAAATCACAGACGGTCACCCTATATTACAACAGATTTTCGAAATACAGAATTCTAATTCACGACTCCTCAACTATTTGTCTTCCATTATTGAATTAGTCGGGAAAACGTTCAACACTTCAGAGGGAACAGACGTCAATGATTTCACAAGCCAACTGAACATAGAGTCTATATACACAACTCACAAGATAATAAATCGCCTAACCACACTACATCAGACTGGATATCTAAACGTCAAGCCTGTGACATTGGCAAGACTATTGCGGCAACTCATTGCATCAAAAAGCATTCCATTTCACGGCGAACCAAGCACAGGTGTGCAAATTATGGGAATGCTCGAAACGAGAAATCTTGACTTCAGCAATATTCTCATACTTTCGGCAAACGAAGGAAACATACCGCCATCACCAAGAATAACATCACTAATTCCCTATACACTTCGCGAAGTATACGGCATGTCAACTATAGAAAAACAGACTTCGCTTTATGCCTATTATTTCTATCGCCTCATTCAAAGAGCCGACAACATACAAATTCTGTACAATTCATCGACCGAAGGATTCGGTTCCAACGGTGAAATGTCACGTTTCATTGCCCAATTCCTGGTAGATGCCAATACACTCCTATCATCTGACACGCACATCAAGACATATGACTTACAATCGCCATCTGTGCCAATGGCGTGCAAAGAGATTTGTGCTGAAAAATCTGATTTAGCACTTAGAAGACTCAACAATTTATATAACACCCGTACTTCCGACAAGGCAAGTACACTAACCCCTTCCACAATAAACACGTATATAGATTGTCCGCTAAAGTTCTATTTCAGCAAACTTTCACCTGTTCCATTAAAACCCGATGGCACCATTGATGAAGATATTGACAATGCCCTTTTTGGAAACATCATCCATAGTGTACTCGAAAGAATCTATAAACCATTTATCGGCAAGACATTAGACGAGAGTCAAATGATGTCAATAGCTAATAATATTACAAAAATCCGTCAATATGTCGATGAAGAAATTGCTGAAGCCTTTCATCCTGGAAGAAAAGACAAGTCACAGCTCACTGGGCAACAACTTTTAAATCGTGATGTTATCATTGACTACATACGTCGTCAATTGCATATAGACACCAACGCCTGTCCTCTTAAAATACTGAAACTTGAAAATAAGGAGCACACGCTCTCATTCAACATAACCCATGACACAAGCGTGAGACTTGGTGGAATTATCGACCGCATAGACATGACAAACGTAGAGGGCAAACCTACAATTCGCATAATTGACTATAAGACATCAGCTTCCCCACACACCACCAAAGATATAGCCTCTCTTTTCAATTCAAAAATAGCGCATCGCCCATACCACATATTCCAAGCGCTCACCTATACACTAATAGTTGCCAGCGCAAACGACACAGAAATTCCAGTTTCGCCATCATTGTTCTACGTCAAAAAGACTCAGAATACATCCCCTATCGATTCAGTTATAAAGATTGACAAAACTCCTATTCTGGATTTTGCGTCAATGGAAAATGCTGACAAAACCACTCAAGAATTTGTTGACCACCTACACATAACATTCAATTCTCTGTTCGATCCTCAAACACCTTTCAGTCAAACAGATAATCCGGATATTTGCAAATATTGTGATTTCAAACAGATATGTACAACAATAAGCAAAAAATAAAAACAGTAAAGTTCTGCATATCTAAAACTTTTTATCCGGTAAAATAAAAACACGACCGTACTCGTGTCATAACACTACCGCGGTCGTAATGAAATTCTACCGCGGTCGTGATGATGCATGACCGCCCTCGCGATGAAACACGAGGGCGGTAAAGTTTTTGAGTGAGTATGCTATATTAAAAGCCGACTGACTTTTTGCTTGATTACCATGAAGTTCATTACTGATGAGAGAATGAATAATACAGAGCATGTTAATAATGCTGGAACTATTGATGACGGGACGAAATTGGGAAAGAAGGATGTAAAAATCTCCAAATACAGATTTCGGACAATAAATAGAATTGCAAATGCAAAGAAAAGCACCGTTAAGTTTAATCCCATCGCTAACATTTGATAAGGCAAGGAGACTTTTGCTACCGTATAACCCAACAAAAGAAGATTTTGTATTTTCTCGCTATTTTTCTGCACCAAGAGATATATGCTTAACGTAAGAATGAAGAACGACAATAAACATATGACAGCACCTATCGCCAAAACAATTCCAATAATGACGCGCAGCATAAATGTGGTTTTGCTGGCATCAAGTTTTTCTGTATCGGTCATGTAGTTGTGTTCACTCAGATATGTCGTCAGTTTTTCATCTGTCGGATTGTTTACTTGCAATATTAGACGCGCAGGGGTTACTTTCGCATTGCTAGAGTATTCTCCATTAGCCCAAAGCATAAACGATTCGGGGACAAGGATGGTGTTAATACGCGAACTAAAGCCGACTATTTTCCCATCGTAAACGTCGTTTCGACCGTTACCAGTTATGCTTATACGAAGAGTCAAGATTCCTAAGAGACTTTCTGAGATTTTTGGCAGATTTTTGCTTTGTGCAAATCCGAAATTATATAAATCGAGATAATTTTGCGGAAGGATAATAGGGATACGTGTGTCACCTTCGTTATATCTCCATTTATCCGACTTGACATCAATAAACTTGTCGGGCACAGACTCAAAAAACATTTCCGTTGAAAATTTGGTTATTCCGCGCATATGGAAACTAGCGCTGACCTCATATTCAGAAGGAGTAAACATTCCGACATCCTCGATAAAGGACTGCCGACGTAAGTCATTCATTTCATTATCGGTAAATCCGTTCGCCCCGCCCAGAAGCGAAGACATCATTGAGGTTTTCTTATTGATAATGACGTAGTCATCTTTCATAAAAGAATCCTCTCCATTATAGATTGCTTGAATATCACTGTAAAATTGCACTCCAAGCAAAATGACCACCATTCCGATAAGATTGGCCAAAATAAAACCAATTAATTGAAATGGAGATATATGTTGACGTAATAGTTTCCAAACAAGTTTCATAACCGAAATATTTTATCATAATTCATTTGCATTCTTTTGCCGATGCTCGTAACGATTACTCCTGCACCTTGGCGTTCAACTTCACTGGCAAGGAGCACTCCCATTAAATCTGAATTAGATTCGTCGAGATGACTTACAGGCTCATCGACGAAAATAAAGTCGAAAGGTTGACATAAAGCACGAATCAATGCCACCCTCTGTTGCTGGCCATATGACATTTTCCCAACCAAAGATTCGGTCTTATCTCCAATGCCTAACATATCGAACCATTCAAGTATAGTTTTCTTTTTCTGCGCTCTCGTAATGTTATTTTTTATTGCTACATTTTCCAATGCCGTAAGTTCCGGAAAAAGTCGCAACTCCTGCCAGAGAAATGCAATTTGCTTGCGTCGCAGGTCACACCATTTCTTTTTAGAGAAGGAATGTATATCCAGATTGTCGAACGTAATAGTTCCAGTATAATCGTTGCGATATCCGAAGAGAAAACTTCCCAAAGATGACTTTCCTGTACCAGAATTGGCCTCAATAAGATATTTCTGTCCTTTGACAAATTCCACGTCTTTTAGCCATATATCACTAAATATGTCATTGCGGTGAGCAAAAACATTTGGTATTACGTTTTCAAATCTAATATACTCCATTTTTTCACTTACTGAAGTTTGGAAATTAAAGGATACTTCACCACTCTCTCATTATTTCTCATGCATACCAAGTTCGACAATAAACTCACGTGCAGAATTACTCTTCACAAGTAAATATTGCGGCTCTCCTATGCCTAAAAGTGAACAAAACATATCAATCTCCGCATACATGCTACTCGCCTTCACTGTTTCCTCTAAGTTAGTATACATGAATAATTTATTACCTTGAACTTTGTATGGTGCATGAACATTGGTTTGTTTATGAATGTTTGCAGCGGAAAAAGAAGGGGATGTTGAGAAGAATAATTCATTTTCAGGAGTAACTCCCCAATTCAACAACATATCTTCAAAAGTCAGAATATATTGATTTTCTGCTATTTTATGCATTTTCATACCGTAGTTGTCCATAGAACTAGCCCAGTAATCGACATCATTCAGGAAATCAGTATTTTTAACTTCAGCAATCACCGTAATGTCGGGTATCTTATCTGAGTTAAGTTTAGTAAAATCTGAAATCACAAATGCCAGATCGCCATTGACAGACCTTACCATCTTTTCAATATCTATACCACGTTCAAGAACCAGCAACAATGATCTCAACTCTTGGTTTGACTTAAAGAATTCAATCATCCATTCGCCATCAACGCCTACACACCCACACAGGAAGGGCAAATCTTCGTAGATGCCTGCAAAGCGTCCTTCAAGCAAACAGGTATGCTTATCTATTTCGTCAAGTATTTTGTTAATTCTTTTATCAGCATTAAACACACAAGTATTTAAAACGAAACGGCCCTCTTCGAGATTTAAAGATGACAACAATTCAATTTTACCTTCAGACAAGTAGTGCGAATGATATGTAGCCACATCAGCATTTCCCGCTTTTGATGTCATTTCCTTGTACTTGTCTGAATAGATAAACATTTCTTCCTCATCAAGTTGAAACAAGCGTTTGATATTTTTACTTGACGGTACATTGCCATATTCATCGGATGAAATACAAAGTAATAATGTTGCATCATCAAAATATATTTCACATGCATCAAAAAGCAACGTATTATATAGACCTCCATATTCACGAACAGAAGAAGCAACTCCATCCTGTTTCATAGTCGCAAAGAAGGATTTGAGGGCATTCACATCATTTATCTTAGCAACTAAATAAATGGCAGAAGTACGGAACACACAAAGCGGAGCATTAAAATCCAATCCTGTATTTTCTGGGGTTTCCATCAAAACAGACAGACTTTTCATATTATCACCGTACTCTTCGTGTGACAAATCTAACAATGGGGTCAATTTTGTTTTAGTAACATCAAACTTATCAACGACTTCAGACACATTGATTATTGAAACCAAATTTGCATTATCAGGAATAACTTTCAGAAAATTTTGTTGGCCTTCACATGACAACAAACTCCAAACTAATCCAATAAAAAAACAACGCATTAAAATATTTATAATCTTCATAATCATAACTATTTAAGACGCATAAGATGTACGGCCACTAAAGCAGCTGTTTCTGTACGTAACCTACTATTCCCTAAACTGACGCTATGAAACCCATGCTCTATCGCCAATTTAACTTCATCAATACTAAAATCTCCTTCTGGACCAACTAAAACAACAGCATCATCTGAATCAAGCAGAGCATCACGCAAAAGAATTTTATTGTCCAACTCTGCTTCTTCATAACAATGACAAATAAATTTATCACCAGAAAACTGGCGTTTGACAAAATCCTCAAACCTGACCATACCATTTAACATTGGCATTTCAGATTTGCGACTTTGTTTCATAGCAGAAACAACAATCTTTTCAATACGATCCATATTAATGTTTTTCCGCTCAGAAAAGCGACAATTAAGGAACGTCATTTCATCAAAACCTATTTCCGTAGCTTTTTCTACAAACCATTCCGTACGGTCAATATTTTTGGTAGGTGCCATTGCGATATGTACATGGTTTGCCCATCCCTTCTCCTGTGGCAACACTTCTAAAATTTTATAATAACAATGGCGTTTGTTTGTTTCTGTAACAACTGCTGTATAGAATATACCTTTGCCATCGGTTAAAACCATTTCATCACCTTCAGCCATGCGCAACACTCTTACTGCATGCACAACTTCCTCTTCGGGCAACTCGTTGACTTCACCTGCATTAGGAACGTAGAAAAAACGTATTTCTTTCATTATTAGATACAAATATATTTTAGGTTTTAACGATAAAGAATCTCATCAAGTGTATGATTGCCCCTTAACCTGCTAATGTCAACGTCTCCATTTATACCACGAGCCGTCCCAGTAGCGGTATACTGCCATATAATATAGTCGGCGTCATTCTTCAAAACAGGTTCGTCTGTAGTGTATGACGCTATCATAAATGGATATTCATCATATTTCCCATTTGCGAAATATTTGTTATAAAAGTTTTTTCCAGTATATATAATGGGACGTTTTCCTATTTTTTTAGTGACAGACTCAAGTAAAATATCAAGTCGCATATAGAATGTGGTAAGCGACATACGACGGCTAGGATGAATTTCAACATCAATTATCGGAAGCAAATCTTGCTTCATATAATCAATGGTATTTATAAAATGCCTATATTGTACTTCGCCACTCACATTTGGACGAAAAAAGTGATAACTACCAACCTTCAATCCGGCTTTTTGCGCTTCTTTAAAATTGCGTTTGTAATTTCTGTCTACAAAATTCGCCCCTTCGGTCGCTTTCACAAATATGTAACCTGCATTAGGGTCCGTTGCAACTTCCGCCCAAATAATATCTCCTTGATGATGACTTATATCAATTCCATGAGTATAGTTGCTTTGTGATGATGAAAAAAAGATTGAAGGCAATAACAATCCCTTAGATTCCCTGTCTGGTATTGCATTACAGGGAATTGGATCTGGCTCTTTATATATAAAATCAACTGATTCTGATGTTTTATTTATATTTAAATTCTTTTTTCTTGCGTTGGCCAAAGGCAATAATAACAATAGACCAATAGATATTATAAATATACTGCGAAAATTCGTCATTATCAAAGTAATGTTAATAAATTGGATTCGCTACAGAATCAGAAAAATCATAATACCACCAATATGTATTTCCATAATTACGACGAAGCTTATTCATCCGTTCCATTTTATTAGAAATACTGTTATACAATTCTTTATATTCTGTTCGCTGGTTTATAATCAAAGTATCTACATGAGAATACAGTTTCTGCAATTGCAAAACATGAGTTGTTTCTATATTATTGTCTAACGCTATTTTATCTATATTGTGCTCATAAGCAAGTACTACAGCCTCACCATATGCTTTAGGTAAATCCACAACTATAGATGTATCGAGAAGCGAACAAAATTTATCCAAGTCCTTATCTAAAAGCAAATATGCATAATAATAATCTCTTATCATTTGTGCATTAATAGTGCCAACTGTATCAGTCGAAACTGTCATTTCATCCGTTTTAATTGAAGTGCTCAGTTTTTGTTCATTTGTGGATTTGTCAGAATGGACACTATCTATGAGACTGAATGCTATTTCAAGATATTCCCGTGTATTCATATATTCTTTAGGATATACCCCCATAGCATTACACACGTCTGAAGATGACACTCTATATATTTTAGGTAAAGTATCTGAAACATCAAGAAGACCTTTAGCTCCGAAGTATTGCGGATAATTAAACAACATTTCACCTAACTTACCATTATTCGCTAATGCAAACATTCTTAATTCTGTCAACCTGCGACTTGAACGAAGAGACTTCTCTCCAACTTTGGCTGCATCATCATATTTTTCTTCAGAAATATAGCGCTCTGTTTTTAGTTCGTACGTAAATATATCATTTGTATTTGAATAAGCTCCGATGGATATAAATTGAATTAACAATAAAAATGAATTTGTCCATATATGACGATTTATTTGGGATTTATTGTCCGAATTTTCCAGAGAACACACCTTGTACAATATATGCACTATAAGTACATATATACATAACAACATTGGTAATATCCATACAAAGTTACCCAAACTGAAACTTAAAAGCATTTTATCATCGATACTTGTTGCAATAGCAAGAAGTATACAAGAAGGTATATAAGAAATAGCATAATAATTATCTTTAAATGGTAGAATTATTCTAGTCACCCATTGAATAACAAGAAGTATAAAAGTGATAATTAATGCCCCTGGCAAAATCGAGTACGTTGTTATTCCTTCTGAATATACATACTGAGCTTTTGCAAGCAGGTCACCTTGCAAAAAATATAAAAATGAAAATGAAAACAATGCGAATAATAACCCGCAAAACAATTGTACAAAAAAAGAATTTTTGTATCTGTTGCTCTTCTTTCTCACAATAAAACTTTATGAATATTTCCTATATGCCTAATAATTAACTAATAATTAAACATCTTGAAAATTAGCAATGAGGTTGAAATTCAACCTCATTGCCATATTTTTCAATCAATCTTATATAATACTACAGCACTTCGAGCAGGAAGATATAGTTTGAGCCATCCCTTGCCGTCTTGCTTGTATATAGGGTCATAGTTCGTAAAATGGCGAATAGAATCATCTGCAAGTCCATTACCACCGAAAACCTTCGCATCAGTGTTCAATACCACATCATACGAACCTTCTGGCACGATAAAACCATAATCCACAAATGATTTATCAGGACTAAAATTAAACACAAACAATAGATCACCGCGAGAGAATGCGAGAACTTGATCTCCATCGTTATGCCAGCGTTCTTCCACCTTTGTCTTTTGGAAATTCTTTGCACTACCGATTAATGAAATCATTGCCTGGTCAAAATCTCCCAAATAATGGTAGCACAAATCCTTGTTATCAACAAGATTCCACTGACGTCGCGCATATTTATGACTCCATCCGTTTCCTTCACGAGGAAAATCTATCCATTCAGGGTGCCCGAATTCATTACCCATAAAATTAAGATAGCCACCATTAATTGTAGAAGCAGTAAGCAAACGAATCATCTTGTGCAAAGCAATTCCTCTATGTGACATGAAGTTCTCGTCCCCCTTCTTGAAATGCCAATACATATCAGCATCCACAAGACGGAAAATAATAGTTTTATCCCCCACCAACGCCTGATCATGACTCTCGGCATAGGAAATAGTCTTTTCGTCAGCTCGTCTATTTGTTGTTTCCCAGAACATCGAACTTGGCTTCCAATCTTCATCACGCAATTCCTTGATTGTCTTAATCCAATAATCAGGGACATTCATTGCCATTCTATAATCAAAACCATAACCTCCGTTTTTAAATGGAGCAGCAAGACCTGGCATACCCGAAACCTCTTCAGCAATAGTAATCGCTTTAGGATTAACCTCATGAATGAGAAGGTTAGCAAGAGTGAGATATGCTATAGCCTCGTCGTCCTGATGTCCATTATAATAATCCCCATAACCACAGAACGCCTCACCAAGTCCATGGCTGTAATAAAGCATAGACGTTACACCATCAAAACGGAAACCGTCAAATTTGTATTCTTCAAGCCAATACTTGCAGTTACTCAAAAGATAGTGTATAACTTCATTCTTGCCGTAATCAAAACAAAGGGAATCCCATGCAGGATGTTCACGTCGACCACCGCTCATAAAATACTGACAGCCATCACCCGCAAAATTTCCTAAACCTTCCATCTCATTTTTAACGGCATGTGAATGAACGATGTCCATAATTACAGCAATTCCCTGCTTATGCGCTTCATCAACGAGTTCCTTCAATTCTTCAGGAGTACCGAAACGACTTGAAGGTGCAAAGAAATTACTTACATGGTAACCGAATGAACCGTAATAAGGATGCTCTGCTATAGCCATTATCTGAATACAGTTGTATCCATCGGCAACAATTCTTGGCAATATCTTATCTTTAAATTCAATATAAGTTCCAACCTTTTCTTCATCTTGCGCCATTCCGATGTGACATTCATATATGAGGAGTGGTGCCGTATTAGGTTTAAATGTTTTTTTCTTGAAAACGTACGGAGTTTCTGGCGCCCATACCTGAGCTGAGAAAATTTTAGTTTGTTCATCCTGCACAACTCTTCTGCACCAAGCGGGGATCCTCTCTCCCTGACCACCGTCCCAATGTATACTTAATTTGTATAAGTCCCCATGCTTCATTGCACCTGGTTTGAGATTAATCTCCCAATTTCCATTCTTGAGTTTTTTCATCTTATATTGAGGCAGTTCGTTCCATCCGTTGAAGTCACCTACTATATATATATCAGTTGCATTGGGAGCCCATTCGCGAAATGTCCAGCCTTTATCAGTCTTATGAAGCCCAAAATAAAGATGACCTGAAGCAAAATCAGAAAGAGATGTTTTGCCGTTGTTTGTCAGTTCATTGATTTTATCTATTACATGTTGATGCCTTCCAACGATAGCTTCCTCATATGGCTCCAGCCAAGAATCATTTTTAATAAGACCAATTTTGGAAGACCTTTTTACAATGGATGTCTTTGCGCATTTCTTTGTTTTTGCCGCACATTCGGCAGTTGTTTTTGTAGTCATGATCTCAAAATTATAAGTTAACCGTGAACATTCAACACATTACGCTTCAACTTTAAATATCACTTTTTTAATTTGTTCATTATCACTAACACAAGGTGCATGTCCGTCTTGAGGAAAGAATATGGCAAACATACCAGGCTTAACCGTAATATATTGTTGAGCTAATCCTTCATAGAAAGTCAAATCTTTATCTGCATCGTAAGGCATAACTGGCAAATCTTCACGAGGCGTATATCCCATTGTTTCAGGGCAACTAAGTGGGATCTGTATGTCTATCATTTTGTCGTGAGTTTCAAGTTTTGCTACTTCTTTTGTCTTACCGCCAGCAAGGCAAAAGTTAACAAAAAGCCTTTCTCCTTCAATAGTCACCTTGCCCTCATCATGAGTGTTTAAGTCGTTATTCTTCAAATATTCCACGACCTTTTTAAAAAGAGGATTCAGGGATACGTACTTCTCTAGATTTTTAAGTGTGTCTACAATCATAATACATGTATTTTTAAGATAAAGAATTTTTATTTACTTTCCAAATAACCATTTTTATAGAACCCTTGTCGAATCACATTACCATCCTTGTCACGTTCAGTATATGCGCCGTCACGTTTACCATTTTTATAAGTTCCTTCAAAGCGTACTCCATCTTTTGATTCTTCAATGCATTTACCATGTCGCATGCCATCCTTGAAAAAACCCTTGAATTTTGTTCCATCCGCCAATCTTAAAACTCCTTCCCCATTCATCATTCCATTTACCCATTCTCCATCATAACTATCACCTGTAGAAGACATAAATTTACCTCTGCCATTCTGTTTATCTTCAATCCAATATCCTTCATACTTTGAGCCATCTGGCCAAGAATATGCTCCAAAACCATCCATAAGACCATTTTTAAATTGCCCTATATACTTTCGCTTGTCCGCATATATGAATATGCCTTGACCTGTTCGTTCTCCAACAGAATACTCACCTTCATATTTGTCGCCATTCTTAAATTCATATATGCCCTTACCATGCATCATGTCGTCTTTCCATTCACCAACATATTTATCGCCATTAGAATAGAAATATGTTCCCTGCCCGTTTCTCCTATCATTATCCATATTCCCATAATAACTACTTCCATCCTTCCAATCAAACAAACCCATTCCACACTTCTTGTCATCTTTCCATTCGCCTCTATAGAACACACCGTTTGCCCATGTATACGTACCTTCACCCTCACGTAGATCCAGGTGCCAATTTCCCACATATTTATCTCCGTTGTAATAGAACATCGTACCAGCCCCTTCCTGATAGTCTGCATACCACAATCCTACATATTTATTATTATTGGAAAAATAGAACGTTCCATTCCCATGCTGACAATCATCAAACCAATCCCCGTCATACTTTTCACCATCCGCAAATAGATACAGGCCTTTTCCCTGACGTTTTCCTTTCACATACTCCCCTTCATAAGTATCGCCATTTTTAAAAACAGTTTTACCTTTCCCATTTGGCTTCCCGCTTACAATCTCTCCATAATACTCTCCTTTTTCTTTTTTAAATTTATAATTCCCTATAACGATTTTTTGTGCATGGGATAATGTTCCTACAAACAAGAGTATTAGACTAATAATAATATATTTTGCGTGCATATTTATTCATGATATTTTTCCATTTGCAAATATAACAAAATGTAAAATCATTAACAAGGCTATCTTTGTTTATTAAAAACATAAAGTCTCATAATTTTGATAAAAAACATTAAAAAAATGCTGTTTTTATTTAATCTTGAAAAATAGTTATAAATTTGCGTAAAGATAATAAGCATAAGGCTATATCTGAATGCATTTATTTAGTATTAATTGAAAATTATAGACTATTATGACAAAAAAATGGATTTGTCCTGTGTGTGGTTATGTTCATGAAGGAGAAACAGCGCCTGAAGCGTGTCCTTTGTGCAAAGTTCCTGGCGAAAAATTTAAACTGTCCGAGGAAAATACAGGACTTAATTTTGTAACAGAACATGTTTTGGGAGTAGCAAACGATATTCCTCAAACAGAAGATGGCGCCTTTGTACTTCAAGGTTTGAAAGACCATTTTATGGGAGAATGCACTGAAGTTGGCATGTATTTAGCGATGTCACGCCAAGCAGATCGCGAAGGATATCCCGAAATTGCAGAAGCGTTTAAGCGCTATGCATGGGAAGAAGCTGAGCATGCCGCTAAATTTGCAGAACTTCTTGGCGAGGTTGTATGGGACACTAAAACGAATGTTGAAAAACGCATGATGGCAGAAGAAGGAGCGTGTGCCGGTAAAATGGGAATTGCAAAAATTGCAAAGCAACTAAATCTTGACGCTATTCATGATACAGTTCATGAAATGGCGAAAGATGAAGCACGCCATGGAGCAGGTTTTCAAGGACTTTTTAATAGATTTTTCAAGAAATAATTAGATTGCAATATTTTTAAGCAAAGCTGATTCTGCCAGAGTCAGCTTTGTTTTTTTTGAAAAGATGAACATCTTATTACACAAGCAATAATTTGCACAATAATAGAAAATCTATGAGACTAATAGGACACAAGTTTTCAAATATAATTCAGTAATTTTGCAAACAAATAACTGCGAATGATGAAACAGCTTTTAACTTTATTTTTAACGTTGGTCTTAGTCTCATGTGATAAAGTTTTTGACATACATCCATACGATGTGAATTTCAGTGGAAAACGTAACATAAATAATGAAAATATTGTTTTAATCGAAAACAGATGCAAAGATAAAGAAACACTCCGAATTGCATTCATTAGTGACACGCATGGATGGTATTCTGACACAGAGGATCTTGTTAATGCTGTAAATCGGGTTGAGGACCTTGATTTTGTCATACATTTAGGTGATCTTACAGATTGCGGCACTACTAAAGAATATGTATGGACAAGAGATATAATTGAGAAACTAAAAGTTCCATATATAGCACTTATCGGCAATCATGACTTTCTTGGTACAGGCGACCAAATGTTTAAAAGCATGTATGGTCCGTATGACTTCTCCTTCATCGCTGGCAGAATTAAGTTTGTTTGCCTTAACACAAATGCTACAGAATACGATTATTTGGCCGCCATACCAAATTTCGACTTCATGGAATCAGAAATTCACTCCAACACTTCTGAGTTTGATCGCACTATAATTTGTATGCATGCTCCACCCCTATGCGAGCAGTTCAATAACAATGTTGCCAAAGTTTTTCAACTATATGTCAACCATTTTCCTGGCTTAATGTTCTGTATCAACGGTCACGAACATTGCAAAAATGCAAGAGACATTTATCATGATGGAGTAATATACTATGGTGTGGACAGTGCCGAGCACCGCTCCTACTTACTATTTACGATAACACCTAACAGATATGAATATGAGAGCGTTGATTTTTAGTCTGTTGATTTTTTTTACAAACAACATATATGCACAAACAGACTTACGGAAAGACTCCATTAAGCATGTGGATACACAGAAATTCCTTTCTAAGGAAGACGATGAAGAACGTGGCATATATGTCCATCCGAGTGATTCCAGTGACTACGACTTAAGAGTTAGAAAATACAGAAAGCATTGGGCTGGACTCATTCCAACTCAATTCATCGTACAGAATGCCGGAAACATGGGATTCGTTTCCGCCGGCATTGGATGGAACTACGGCGAACATAACCAATGGGAAACAAATCTTCTATTTGGTTTTTTACCGAAATACAGAAGTACAAGAGGGAAACTGACAATGACTCTCAAGCAGAGCTATATTCCCTGGAGTATATATCTGAAAAAAGGCTGGTCGCTCGAGCCGCTTTCATGCGGAATATATTTCAATACAGTTTTTGGCGACGAGTTTTGGGAAAGACAGCCTGAACGGTATCCTCATAAATACTATGAATACATGTCCACAAAGATTAGAGCCAACATCTTCCTTGGGCAGAGAGTGACTAAAATTGTTCCTTTTAACAAACGAAAGTTCATTAAAAGCATAACTGCATTTTATGAAATAAGCACATGCGATATTTACCTCCGTTCAATGATACAAGATAATTATCTATCCGTATGGGACATTATCGGACTCTCGCTTGGATTAAAACTCCAATTGCTCTAAACGCTTTATTATTTATGTAAAGACATGATTATACGCTCAAGCACATCCTTGCGGATGATGCGGTAATGCGGACGGTAGTTCTTGTTGAAGATGGAACTATGATGTACCACGTATTTGCCATTTGAAAGAAGTCTAGCAATAGTGGCAGAATCTGTTGAGAAGTTATGCAAATCGGGAACGACTCGACGGACTATGCGAATCGTTTCACCCCACTCCTCTAACCATGCAGATGTAAACGTTGTGTCTATGCCATCTGCACTTTCCATGAAAGCGTCTACAAAGACATTCATTGGTATTAATCCGTCTTTCAGCACATTCAAATCAACCCTGTAGAAATTAGCATGCCAACCGCAAGGTTCGCAATAATCCCACAAATTCCGATGATTTACAGACTTTGTGTTATGAGAAACGCTACTCTCCCAAACATCGACTGCCTCATCTTTTTTCATTTCCTCCAATTCACTTTTGATATAAGACTCAACAGCCTTGCTGTCGGTTAGTATATGAGCAGGACCGAATCGGTCTTGGAATGCGCCCTTGTAGATATCAAGAAGGGTTGCTTCAGGATAATGTTGTAAAAACTTAAGGATGAATTGCTTAATATTATTATCCGACACATTCTGTGACATCATTGTACAAGGACTAAACAGCGCTAATGCCACAAGGACAAATATCATTATAGGTTTCAATGTTGCGAGTTTTAATATTATCACAGATTTTTGGATTTATAGATTTCGTTCCACCATGAGGCGTCATCTTTAAGCCACTTGGCAAACCATGCATAAATTGTGTTCTGCCAACGCAGACGCTTTGCGTAGTCAATGATGTGGTGATCTTGGTCAGACACAAGCACCATCGCAGTTTCACGTCCAAGCAGTTTAAGGGCTGTATACATTTGAATACTCTCGCCTACAGGCACATTATTGTCGGCCGCTCCATGAAGGAATAGCAACGGAGTGTGCACCTTGTCGGCATTAAACAACGGACTTTGGTCGACAAAGAGGCGCTTGTTTGTCCAAGGATAGTTGTTCGCCATTGACACTTCGCTATAGCTATATCCCCAATAGCCCTCGCCCCAGTAGCTTGTGTGATCGCTAATGCCCGCATGTGAAATTGCCGCTGCAAATAGGTCGGTCACAGTTTGCAAATACATCGTCATGAATCCGCCATAGCTTGCGCCGATACATCCTATTTTCTTCTCATTTACATAAGAATGCTCCTTGCAGAACTGTCGTGTCGCGCCGATAATGTCTTCTGCCACTCCCTCACCTGCTGTATTGACGTGACGTGCAGAAAATTCTTGCCCGAATCCTGTTGCTCCGCTCGGATTAATGACAAGCACAGCATACCCCAGTGCAGCATAGGCATGATGAGGATAGCGGCTCTCGAAGTTGCGACTCGTAGGACTGCACCCTCCATAATAATTGACTATCATAGGAAGTTTAGTTCGCCCGTCAAAATGTGGTGGCAGATAGTAACGGCAGCATATCGTGTCACCTTTTGGATTGATATAGTCCCATGCTCGGCATTCGCCAAGAGTTACATCGCGGAGAGTCTCTGCACTGAGGTCTTCTACAAGGTCCACCTTCAGACTCTTCGTGTCGAGGGTGTAGAGGCGGTCAGAATTAGATGCGCTTTGCCCATAAAAAGCCAGTCGGCGTGCGTTGTCAGCCACATCGAAAGAATTAATCATCTCTTCAGGGAGATTTATCCGACTTATACTTCCATTCTTAGGATTGAGACGGAACAAGTTAATACAATCCTTATCTTCAGCATTGAAATATATCTGTCCGTCGCCCCTGTTCCAAGTGAAGTTCTGCACACAAGGGTTGAAGTATTTTGTCACCGGACGCACCTTCTTGTCTGTTACTGACATAATATATAGTTGCTGGTCAATCATACTCGGAGTCTGTCCTTCCATCACATTCTGCCCAATACCGCCAAGACACTCAGGCGAACCGCTGATAACGATTTCGGAAGCATCGGGGGAGAAACGTGCCGAAGATATGAATCCATCCTTACGAACAAGAGTGTCAACATCCATCGACTCGACATTGAGAAGCATAAGTGTGTTGACCGTGGTAGGACGTGCTGTTAGGCAACTCTCGCTCATCATGAGCAAGATTTTCTTTCCGTCGGCAGATATATCAGATGCCCATACACTATGATAACCGAATGTGAGGGGTGTCTGGAGGCCTGTCTTCAAATCGAACAAAGCTAGATTTTGTCGAGTGCGCCATCCAGGCTGACGGTCTTCTGGCTCTATAACCTCATACACTCCTCGGTCCTCGTCAGGTCCGGCCTCTGATGTGTAGACAAGCATATAATCTTCTGCTGGTGACATTATGAAACGCCCCTCCGGCACATTCTGTGCAATGACGGAGGTCTTGCTAGTTACAGGATCTACCGCAACAATCTCACGATTACGGTCTGATACAGTTCGCACATAGTAATACTTGTTTGTACGTGGCATCCAAGTCAAGCTACCGTTCCGCTCGCCAACAATACGCCCCGAAGAAAGTTCACGCACATAAGTAACAGACGACGTCTGTCCTCCCTGGCGTGTGAACTTCTTTCCGTATATGGCATATTTACCATCGGGCGAAAGCGACACGCCGCTGAAACGTGTAGCATGAAGTACATCATATATCGTATAGAAACGCTTGCCACAATTTATATCACTGACATCCAACACTTTACTATTATTAACCTCAACTTTAACTTCGATTGTATCAATTTGTCTATACATTGTCAAATATTTCACTACAACCTTATGTACTGACGGTTCTATAGTAATTTTCCCGTCATGACCAGACAGAATATTTCCATCTACATAAATACGCTTTTCACTCAATCCACTCACGGAAATCTCTACTTCTGTACGTTCTTTATTGATTAGAGAAAAACCCAAAAGATGCAGGGCTGACAGATCTTCATCAGAAACAACAACACCATTGGTAAGTATACGCCCTTCCTCTACAAGGTCAAGGCGTATCGGAGCATCAAGTAGTTTCTTGGCATCAAACTTGTTTGACTTCACATCCACGCTATCAACCATCAATGGCTGTCTGACCACATACGGTCCAGCATATCGCAATGTATCAACATCAACAATTTCCGCCTGTGTCTTTGCGCACATTCCCAAAGCAGCGACAAGCATTAGTAAACTCCTAAATTTCATATAATTAATTTTGTTAAGACATTTGATTCAGCTTAAAACAACACAAGCATATAAAACCACGAAAACATCACCGCGGTCGTGTTTCGTATCCACTGCGGTCATGTCTCGTATCCACCGCGGTCATGTTTCGTATCCACCGCATTCGTGACTCGTGCCCACCGCGGTCGATATTTGCATATATCTGTATGCCTATTTGCAAATGCAAAAATAGGTAAAAAGGACTACATTCCAACAGAAAAACATTATCTTTGTAAATAATAAAAAGAAGAAACTTTATATGGGTAATGATTCTGACTATATTGACTTTTGGCTAACAACAAGTCATGACTCACATTACAATAGTTTTCATCCAGGAAGCGATGCTCCCAATCCAAATCTATTAGAATCAAAGGAAAAGCTCAAACTTCACTATACCTTAGGAGGTAGCGCCATATTACTAACACTAACAGGTTACGTATTGATAATATCACCCATATTTACTTTTCCTTTTTGTACATGGCCATTTGGTGACATAATTCTTTTTATCGTTTGTCATGCCATAAGCATGCTATTTTACATTACCATGTATAAAATAGAAAGCAATATTAAGAACTATGTAAAATTCGACCGCTACAAACTTAGTGAACAGGTATATACATGTAAAACCGCTGTGCGTTTTTGGAGCCGCGTATGTCTGATACAATTTTTATTATCTATCGCTCCTTCAATCATAACTATTATAATATGGAATCGCCCTTTCGAATACCAATCTATATACGACGAAGTAACAATTTGGGAATGGTGGGTTGGTATTAATAACGATACTCTTCCCCTTTCCATGGTTTTTGCTGTATTTTTATCTATAATAAACGGAGTACTTGCGCTATATTACAGAAACGTTTATCTAAATATAGATGAATTAATATCTGAAAACGAAACATTCATTAAAGCCAATAAAGATATTAACATAGTTGATATAGGAATGCTATCCGAATTCTTTAATATTAACAACTCCAAAGCAAAACTATATTTTTCCAACGGATGCTATTTGATGGTCCTTAACGAACCACTGAATAACAAACATGGTTACATGTTATTTGATAAACACGGACATAAACAAGAATTCATTTTTGAGGAACAAGCATCATCATTCTCCGACATGTTGAAGAATGGTCCTAAAATATACGAAAACATCGTTGAGAACATTAATAGAGCGCTAATGAAAAAGAATGTTGAAGATATTACAGACCACATATAATTTAAAGACTCAATAAATATATATATTAAGATTAAGGTTCATATAAACAACCATGAAACACAAATTCTCACTTACTGCCTTGATGCTCACGGTTTGCATTACTGGCATAGCGCAAGGATTGAAATCAGTTTCTATCCTTGGCGATTCCTACTCAACCTTTGAGTGTTATCTCACACCTGACACTAATTTTGTTTGGTACTGGAAAACACCACAGAGGCAACACACTGATGTCAGTTCTGTGACACAAACTTGGTGGCACATATTTATTAAGGAGAACGGTTATAAGTTGTGTAAAAACAACTCTTTTTCAGGTTCTACAATATGCAACACTGGATACAACAAGGAAGACTATTGCAAACGTTCGTTCACCGCACGCATGAATAACCTTGGTTCGCCCGACGTCATTTTCATTCTTGGCGCCACAAACGACTCATGGGCTGGTTCACCAATAGGTGAATACAAGTACGCAGAATGGAATAAGGAAGATCTATATAATTTCCGTCCAGCCATGGCCTATATGCTCCACTATATGAAGGAGCGTTATCCGAACGTGGAAATATACTTCATCCTGAACAACGAATTGAAGCCGGAAATAAATGAATCAGTCGAAACAATCTGTAAGCACTACGATATTGGATGCATCATGCTTCGCGACATCCACAAGATTAGCGGGCATCCATCGATAAAAGGTATGCGACAGATTGCAGACCAAGTCAAAAAGTTTATTGAAAACAAATAAATCAGAATTCCAGAATTTTAATGCCACGTTTCTCGATTGGCATAACATCACCTACAGTTATTCTACTATCGGAAAGGACTTCGTAAGCCTCACATTCAGGAAGTACTTCGGCATAAACGGACAGATCAAGGCATATTGGTTTGTCCGTTCCGTTTATAATGACCGTAACAGTCTTAGCAGCCAATTGGCGCGAATAAACATACGCACCGTTGCGAACCATATAGTGAGTCAATGCGCCGTAAGCAATAGCCGGACACTTTTTTCTCCATTGTAGCAGACTGCGTGTGAAATTAAAATACGTTTGTTGCAGTTTTGTTCTGCCCTCAGGAGTAAATGCTGAACGCTTGTCCCGACTCCATCCACCAGGAAAATTCTTGCGCAATTCGCCGTCACCTTTCATTTTATTTCCCCACATGCCTATTTCCGTACCTGCATATATTTGAGGAATGCCACGTAGAGTTAGTAGTAACGTTAATGCTTGTTTATAACGGTCTATATTTTTTGCCATAACCGCATCCTTTTGGAAACGATCTGTATCATGATTGTCGAGAAACGTAAGCAAGTGCTGCGGATCGGCATATACGGCATCTTGACTGATATACTCATAGATACGTCCCAATCCGTTCCACTCATCTGTTTGCTCATCAACAGCCATATTAAGCAAAGACATTAGAGGGAAGTCCATTACTGTAGGCAAATAAGAATTATAAGGAGCAGATATTGGACTGTTCTTTTGCCAGTAAGAAACACCTACATTATGATTTACCCATGTCTCACCCACAATATTAAAACCAGGATATTCGCGTTCTATTGCCTTGCACCATCGCGCCATCCCCTTGCGATTATTATATGGATAAGTATCCTGACGTATACCATCAATTCCTGCATATTCAATCCACCAAACGCTAACCTGTATAAGATATGTCATAACGTGGCGATTACTTTGGTTAAAATCTGGCATAGAATCAACAAACCACCCGGAAACCGTACGTTTCTTGTCGTAAAGCGAGGCGTGGACATCACTAATAGCCCCAGTGCGGAAACTTGTCTGAAAATACTCTCCGCCGTTGCTAAACCAATCGGAAGACGGACGATCAGCATAGAGGAAGTTCAAACTTCCACAATGGTTGAAAACAATATCCTTTATTACTTTAATACCTCTATCATGCGCATTACGTACAAACTGACAGTATTCCTCATTAGTCCCTAGACGTGGATCTGTATTATAATACTCCGTAATGGCATATCCATGATAGGAGTACCGCGGCATATCATTCTCCAAAATAGGTGTATGCCAAATGGCTGTCACCCCCAAATCGGCAAGATAGTCAAGATGCTTGTCCATTCCTGCAATATTACCACCATGACGAGCATCAGGGCGCTTGGAAGAAATGTTCATTTCGTGCATCTTCACATTTAAAATTGCCCCAGAATCACATCTCGCAAATCGGTCTGGCATAAGAAGATACACCACATCAGAAGAATCAAAGGTACTGCGAAGAATCCTCTTACGCTTCTTCAATTCATAGTCAAGTTCACAACTGGCATTCTCTGATTTCAAGAGAATTTTGAATGTCTGAGGGCAAGCGCTTGCAACATCCAAATAGAGCAAAACATAATTAGGATTATCAAACCTCACAGTCTCGTTCAATCCTATATTTTCAGTGCCTTCTAATTCAACCTCAGCCCTACCAATACAATTGCCATGGAGTAAAATTTGCAACTTCGGTTCATTCATACCAACCCACCAAAAGGGCGGGTGCACATGCCAAATATCATCGCCATTCAACATTATTAAAAATTGATTAAGGTTCAACACCACAAAAATAATGATATTTATCCAAATTGCAGCCCTTCATTTGCCCATATCAACGAATATTCATAATTTTGAAAAAACTTAATAATGGGGAGCAGACATCACCAATAATAGAACAAGAACTAAAACAAATAAAATTAAATGGGCTTTTTTAAAAAACTATTTACAGGAAAAGACGAAACAGAAGAAGAAAAGAACGAAAAGAACTTTGACATTCTAAAATATGACGGCATCAAAGCGTTGTCATCATGTGTATGCAACGTAGATTATGCTATCTCTTGCTTCATCCATGCTCTTAATATTAAAGAAGACTCAGAAACTCGAGTTTGTTTAGCAAAAGCATATACATCGAAAGGCGAATTAAAATCCGCAGCAGAACAATATGCCACATTACAAAACATTGAACCTGAAGAACCACTCCACCCTATACGACTAGCCCAAGTAGCATACCAAATGGAGAATTACGATATAATGGAAAGCGCCTGCAATGACGCACTAAGAATCAATTCTTTGCTTGCAATACCACACTATCTATTAGGAATGAAAGCAAAAGCGCAAGGCGACATGATAAAGGCGATTGTTGAAACAACCCAAGCTATAAGCATCAAAGAAGATTTCTATAACGCCTATATGCTAAGAGCGCAAACTCTTTTTGCAATGCACCAGTTTTGCGATGCCGAGAAAGACATCAACTTCATACTTGAGCATACAGAACCTACCGAAGACGCTTTATTACTTAAAGCTGAAGTCTGTACGGCTTTAGGCAACATAGATGAAGCTAAAGAACTATTTCAGAACATCATAAACTATAATCCTTTTGCCACTCAAGCATATGCAGGGCTCGTTTCTGCACTTATGCAAGAAAAGAAATTTGACGAAGCTCTTAATGTCATAAATCAAGCAATAGAACAGATGCCTGAAAACGCTGAATTATACAAAGTCAGAGGAGAAATTAAATATTTGGCAGATGATAAAATCGGTGCAACAGAAGACATGAAAAAATCAATAGAACTAGCACCTGAAGAGACTAAGAAACTTACGGGAGAATATACAAACTTTAAGAAAAAGATGTTAGACTCTTATAATGCCATTAATCCTTACAACTTTCATGTGGTGTTATAGTTTCCGTAATAATACTGGCACACTCAATATCATCTAATAAAACATTCAAATAACGCTGTTTATAAAACTATCATAATTGAATTTAATCTCATATCATAAAAAAAGTATTGCAAAATAGTTGTAGATACAAAAAAAAAGCATACCTTTGCACTCGCTTAAGAAAAGAAAGCACAAATAACGGTGCGTTAGTTCAGTAGGTTAGAATATCTGCCTGTCACGCAGGGGGTCACGAGTTCGAGTCTCGTACGCACCGCTAAATAAAATTTACATACAAGACCATAACGGTGCGTTAGTTCAGTAGGTTAGAATATCTGCCTGTCACGCAGGGGGTCACGAGTTCGAGTCTCGTACGCACCGCTAGCAAAAAGAAACCAATTGGTTTCTTTTTTTATTATCACAGCACCCAAAAACAATAATTACTTAATGATGAAAGAAAATAACAAGGCTATTATTTTAGCTATAGCTGCCGTTCTAAGCTGGTCCACTGTTGCAACTGCATTTAAAAAATCTTTAGAAAATCTATCACCTTACGGTATGCTACTCATTGCAAGTATAACTTCGCTAATAATTTTTGCTACAACTATAACTATACAACGTAAATGGGGATATATTGCATCTATGCCCAATAAAACGTGGAGATATTTCGCACTTCTTGGACTACTCAATCCTGTAGCCTATTACCTAGTACTATTCAAATCATATGATCTTTTGCCCGCGCAAGTAGCACAACCTGTCAATTACTTTTGGCCTATATTATTACTAATCCTACTTGCTGTTTTCACCAAACAAGCCATACCATTAAAAAAATATATCGGAATGTTTATTTCTCTTGGCGGACTAATACTTATTTCAACAGGAGGAAAACAATCCGACAACATGGAAATACCTGCGCTGGGACTATTCCTGGGACTGATGAGCGCATTGCTATGGGCATCCTATTGGATGGTCAACAATAAAAATAAAAACAAAGCCGACGCTACCACTGCATGTTTCATGAGTTTCCTATTTGGTAGTATATATTTAGTAATAGGAGTCCCCTTTATCGGCATTGATGGACTCCTCGCAACATCAACATCTGATTTTACTCCAGATCCTATAAACGGTATTTTATCAGGAATATATGTAGGGGCTTTTGAAATGGGAGTACCATTCATCTGTTTCGGACTAGCAATGCGCAAAACGAGCAATCCTGCGCTTATAAATCAACTTTGCTACCTCTCCCCCTTCCTATCCTTATTCTTCGTCTCGACTATACTAGGAGAACAGATTGCACCTACGACCTACATCGGACTTGTCCTCATCGTTACTGGCATCATTTTTAATGAATATTTTGTAAAAAAGAAAGCATAATTTCTTAATGATAATTAACGTAATGTATATGTCAAAACGAAGTCTGATCATAGACAGCAGTTACTACTACAATGGTGATTTTGAGCGAGTTAAGTTTTAAGTACTAAACAACAAAACGTTTTTCATTTTTATTTTGCTTGATTTGTGGAAGTACAAAGATCCTGATATTTATGTATTTCCCAACTTTAATGGAAATGGTGAAGAAATGATGTAGATGGATTACACTTAGCATTCAGTTCTGGAAATCGCAAAGAAATTGGATTTTTTTTTCTATTTTTGTAAACCATACCATTATTGAGAGCGTGGAACCTATATAAGTTTAAAAACAGCCCCCAAAGAGGGTTGGTATCAACAAAGCAAATACTAACAATATTATAAACAAAAGACAATGCAGAACAAATACATTTGCGTGGCATACAAACTTTACGTAAAGGACGCAGAAGACACAGAAGAGTCACTCATTGAAGAATGCTCAGCAGAACACCCATTCCAGTTTATTTCAGGACTCGGAGAAGTTCTTCCCGCATTTGAAGAGCAAGTTAAAGAGAAGGAGAAGGGAGCGGAGTTTGATTTCACTATCCCTTGCGCTGAAGGCTATGGCGAATATAACGACGAACTAATGTTCGACGTCGACAAGAAGATTTTCGAAATCAACGGTCGCTTTGACAAGGAGCATATCTACGAAGGCAATATAATTCCATTGCAAGGACAGGACGGAGAACGTTTCTTCGGAATTGTCATTGAGATAAAGGACAACGCAGTGACAATTGACCTCAACCACCCTCGTGCCGGCCAGGATCTTCACTATGTCGGCTCTGTTGTAGAGAGCAGAGAAGCCACTAACGACGAAATTACTGGCAGACTTAACATGATGAGCGGAGAAGGTTGTGGATGCGGATGCTGCGGAGGAGACTGTGGAGGCGGATGTGGCGAAGGACATGACTCCGACTGCGGATGCGGACATTGTCACTAAATCTAATCCTTACATATGCGAAACGTATTCGGAAACATACTGACGCTGACAACCTATGGCGAGAGTCACGGTCCTGCCATTGGCGGAGTTATTGACGGATTTCCAGCTGGCATAAGTGTAGACACAGACTTCATCCAGGCCGAACTTAACAGAAGGCGTCCAGGACAAAGCAAGATAACTACAGGACGCAACGAGGCTGACAAAGTGGAAATCCTGTCGGGTGTATTCGAAGGCAAGACCACAGGCTGCCCTATTGGATTTGTAGTGAAAAACTCCGACCAACATTCCAGCGACTACGAAAACATAAGGAACGTATACCGTCCGTCACATGCCGACTATACATACGAAATGAAATATGGCATACGCGACTACCGGGGCGGAGGACGTTCATCTGCCCGTGAAACCGTAGCGCGATGCGTAGGCGGAGCATTTGCCAAACTTGCACTAAAAAAATATGGCATAACAATTAACGCTTTCACTTCTCAAGTAGGTGAAATCAGCCTTGAAAAGGACTACACCAATTACGACCTAACTATAGTCGAAACAAACGCAGTAAGATGTCCCGACAACGAAATTGCAAAAGTTATGGAAGTCCTAATCGAAAACATAAAGGCAGAAGGCGACACCATTGGAGGTATGGTGAGTTGCGTGATTAGAGGATGCCCTGTAGGACTTGGCGAACCTGCATTCAGCAAGTTGCAAAGCATGCTGGCGGGCGCGATGATGTCAATCAATGCGGCAAAAGGCTTTGAATATGGTGACGGATTTGACTCCGCCCGTAAAAAGGGCTCAGAACTGAACGACCTATTCACAAGCAAAGACGGTAAAATAAGCACACTAACCAACCACAGCGGAGGCATACAGGGAGGCATAAGCAACGGACAGAACATATTCTTCAAAGTGGCGTTCAAACCTGTGGCAACTCTCCTGAGAGAGCAGACAACTGTAGACAAGAACGGCAATGCAACCACGCTGAAAGCAAAAGGACGCCACGACCCATGCGTCGTGCCTCGCGCCGTACCAATCGTCGAAGCCATGGCGGCAATGGTTATTCTTGATGCCATAATGATGGAGAAAAGTTTATCAGAATAACCCCAAATTCAGAATATTCATAACTGTCAGAAATATAAAAAACAAATCCATATGTCACTAAACAAAGTAATGCTCATTGGCAATGTTGGTCAAGAACCCATAGTAAGATATCTTGACACAGGTGTATGCGTAGCAACATTCAGTCTGGCAACAACAGAAAGAGGATATACTATGCAGAACGGCACCCAAGTGCCGGACCGCACAGAATGGCACAATATCGTAGTATGGAGAAAACAGGCCGAAGTGGTTGAAAAATATGTGCACAAAGGCGACAAACTATATGTAGAAGGTAAGATACAGAGCCGAAGTTATGATGACAAACAAGGTGTGCGTCGCTACGTTGTGGAAATCATGACAGAGAATATCGAACTCCTTTCTCCACGCCAGCAACAAGGAGCACCTGCATCAACAACACCAACTCAAGAAAAACCAGAAGACACCCCTCCATTCTAATAAAAATGCTATTGTCTGATAACGAAAATAGAGGCATTAGATACGCAGTCTGGCATTTAAGCGAATCATTGGAAGAACTTATCAGACTAATCCCTAACGGAGAGGCCATATATAAGGAAGCGGAAAACAGGTTTAAATCTGAAAACCGCATAAAAGAATGGATTGCCGTGAGAGTGCTTTTATACCACCTCATGGGAAAGAATGCAAAGATAGCCTACAAGTATAATGGAGCACCCTACCTAAAAGATTGCAATAAGGATATAAGCATCTCACATACCACAGGATATGTGTGCATTGCGCTATCAGAAACCCAACGGGTGGGAATAGACATTGAGCGGGTGGCTAATAAAGTAGAACGCGTCAAAGACCGCTTCATCAACGAATGTGAACCAGGAGACACCCTCACAAAGATGCTCCTGATATGGTCGGCTAAAGAGTCAATGTACAAACTACTTCAGATTGAAGGACTAGACTTCAAGAAGGACCTTAGAGTCAAAAAGCTAGAAGCCTCGGATTACGGGGAGTTCTTTATACAGCACGAAGACACCGATTACAAAATATCATTTCAAGCAAACGAAAACTTTGTATTGACAATTGCGTCAACAAAATAAATTAGCTAGAGATAATATGAAAGATATAAAATTCATGACTGGGCCATGTGTTATAGAAAACAAAGATATACTTGAAACCGTAGCCCAAGAACTATGCAGACTCAACGCAAAGTACGGCATAGATATCATTTTCAAGGCATCGTTCGACAAAGCCAACCGCACGTCTATAAAATCATATAGAGGCCCTGGCATGGAAAAAGGACTTCAGATGCTTGCAGACATAAAGGACAAATACGGGTTAAGACTCATTACAGACATACACGAAAGCTTTCAAGCACAACCTGTGGGCGAAGTGGTAGATGTCATTCAGATACCAGCATTCCTTTGTCGTCAGACTGACCTGCTAGTAGCAGCTGCAAAGACAGGCAAAACCGTCAACATAAAGAAAGCCCAATTCCTTTCAGGACAGGACATGATGTACCCTGTACAAAAAGTGCGCGAAAGCGGAAACAAGAATGTTTGGCTTACTGAACGCGGAAACATGTACGGATACAACAACCTGATTGTAGATTTCCGCAATATTCCAGACATGAAGAAGATAACCGATACCGTAGTGATGGATTGCACACATTGCGTGCAAAGGCCTGGTTCGGCAGGAGGTGCTACGGGAGGAAACCGTGAATTCATCCCCGCTATGGCACTTGCGGCAAAGGCATTTGGTGCCAACGGATACTTCTTCGAAGTTCATCCCGACCCAGACAACGCGCTTAGCGACGGGCCAAACATGCTTGCACTAGACCAATTTGAAAACGTTATTAAGTCACTATTATAATCTTACAAAGAAAAAGGTAGTAATGATGGACATTAGAGATATTGCTATCAGAAGTTTAAAGGACGAATCGGAAGCCATTCTCGGACTCTGTTCACAAATAGATGAATCGTTCGACAAGGCAGTAGAGCAAATCTTGGAATGCAAAGGACATTTAGTAATTACAGGAGTAGGCAAATCTGGACATGTAGGCGCAAAAATGGCAGCCACATTAGCTAGTACAGGTACACCTTCGTTCTACATCAACCCGCTTGACGCACTACACGGCGACTTAGGCATGGTAATGGAAGACGACATTGTCCTATTCATTTCCAACTCCGGAAATACCGATGAACTCCTACGGATGTTTGCATGCCTTGAAGGACGCGGCATTCCAACCATTGCAATGACAGGTGACAAAAACTCAATACTAGCACAATATTGCAACATCCACATTCTTGTAAAAGTAAAAAGGGAGGCATGCCCTCTTAACCTTGCACCGACATCATCAACAACAGCCGTAATTGCCATGGGCGACGCACTGGCTTGTGCATTAATGGAACTACGACAATTCAAAGCAAAAGATTTCGCGATGTTCCACCCTGCTGGAAATTTGGGAAGAAAACTCCTAACACGAGTTAAGGACGTTATGTACACTAATAACCTCCCGACCCTACCTCCTACGATGAAACTTAACGAAGCAATCATACACATTAGCAACGGGAAATTAGGTTTGGGAGTTGTAATGGAGAACAACAAGGTGCTAGGAATCATCACAGATGGTGACATACGACGAGCCGTTGAGGGAGCACAATCAAATTTCTTCAACCTCGAAGTGAAAGACATCATGACCCCAGAACCAAAAACCATATCACCCGAAGCGAAATTAGCTGAAATACAATCAATGTTCCGACGACACAAAATCCACTCATTGCTTGTTGTCAACAAAGAAAACAACTTGATAGGTATAGTAGACTACTTTGCTATCATGAACTAGTTGACAGTGAATCAACCCAATAATCAATAAGTTTACGCGCTATAGACAACTTTTCAGGAATTCTTGGAAGGTTGTCTTTACTATACCATGACGCGCTCTTCAGCTCCGACTCTTGCAAAACGATCTCACCACCATCATAGTCTGCTATGAACCCTATCATGATGCCACTCGGATAAGGCCACGATTGACTTCCAAAATACTTCAGATTTTTTATTTTCAGATGCGTCTCCTCATAAACTTCTCTCACGACACACTCTTCAAGAGACTCCCCTACTTCTAGAAAACCGGCAACAAGGCCATAGAAATCACCTTTAAAATTGTGCGCTTTAACAAGAAGAACCTTCTCCGCTTCACCTAGTTCCTTACGTCTTATCAGTACAATTATTGCAGGATTAATGCGTGGCCAAACCTCCTTCTTGCAATTAGGGCAGCATTTACCATTAACGGGCAATCTCTCCATTAAAGAACCGCAAACCGAACAATACTTAGAACTTTCCTCCCAATATAGAAGTTGGTAAGCAATACCTGCTACGCGATAAAATTTCTCTGGCAAACAATGATACGAATCCCTCAAAGACACAAAACACATGTTCTCCTCAGGCTGATAATCAGGCGCGACTGTTATAGCCCCACATTCATGTCCATCAATAAAAGTCGGAACAGAAATTAAATTAGGACCATTATACATCTGAGGCGCAGAATCAGACATTGGCACCTCATACTTGTCATTTAAACACTTTAATAAAAGATAATTACTTCTAAATATGAACAAATAAATAGAATTAATATTATCAGTCGAATCATTATTATTTGCAAGAATCATTTCTCAAATAATATTTCTCTAGGTAACTTAACATATTTTCGCCCCTTGATGCCTTTAATATTAGCGCCCTGAATTTGCTTTACTACTATTTTGCCGTCTGATAATGATAATATCAAATTCTGTGCATCACCGCCTCTTTCTGATACCGCACGTACTTCGGCTTTATCAGAATCAACTGACATAACCTTCAATATAATCCACACACCATTCAAACTGCCTTGCAAATAACCATAGCAGGAATCAAGTTCAAGACCAGGTACAGGAATGTCATCGTTATAAAGATTCAGAGCTAATTTTATCTTTAACTCATTATTTGTAAAATTGCCTTTAAACTTATCTTGAGCGTAGATTTGCATGCTATTTATCACTAATAGCATACATATAAATATTTTTTGAGTGTTGAACATTTTTAAAACTGTAATTAGGTTATTGGTGCTGTTCTCTCAAAAGGTCATTAACGGTCTTTACAGGATTAAATGTCTCTAGTGCGACATCTACAAAAATGGTATTCCAATCAGACATTGCTCCATTCCACAAACCAGGCAGTTCTAACGCCTTCAGTTCCTTTCCATCCTTGCTCTTATAGGAAATGAATCCTGTAAGTGTGTCTACGTACTTAGTCAAGTCAAACTTATTGCCTTTATAGTCTTTTACAGCACATACAAGGTCAACAGGATTGAAATGTGTTCCTCCTTTAAACATTGCTACATAGTCCGTGTTTTCTGAATCAATTTGTGAACTTTCCAATATCTGAGGCGATATGGTTCCGTCTTGGTTATATGCAAGGAATGGACCTCCTCCTGGTTCACCAACATTCTTCACCATTCCGCAAACGCGAATTGGACGGTTAAATTTCTTACGAAGATATATTGCCAACTCTGAGTCTTCAAGATGCTTTAACTGTGGATTGCGCAAACATAACACATCATGGGCGAAATGTATCATTTCTTCAATTTGTGCGTGAGTATATATTCCTTCATCAAGCAATCTCAAATAATCAAAAATCTGCTGCTGAACATTTACAAGTACTCCTGCAATTAGTTTTTTGTAGGTCATTGTTGGTTCCTTCAACTTATCAGGAACAACGTTATCAATATTTTTAATGAATATGATATCTGCATCAAGTTCATTAAGATTTTCGATCAATGCTCCGTGTCCTCCTGGACGAAAAAGCAATTTACCTTCTTCAGTGCGAAACGGTTCATTATCCATTGTTGCGGCAACCGTGTCTGTACTAGGCTTTTGTTCTGAGAATGTGACATCGTATTCGACAGAATATTTCTCTGTATATATTGGTAATGATTGTTTAACTAATGCCTCAAACAGATTGCGATGCTCAGGACTAACTGTGAAATGCAGATTCACTTTACCAGATTTTCCGGATGCATATATCGCACCTTCAACTAAATGTTCCTCGAGTGGCGTCCTGTTTATATCGTTTGTATATGAATGAAACTTCAAAAGACCTTTAGGCAAACGTCCATACGCCAATCCTCTATCTTGCAACAGATTGCCTACTACGGTTTTATAGGAACCTTCTGAAATAAGTTCTTCTATTGACTTACCTTCATTGAGCAGGCATGCCTCATTTAGTTCATTGAAAAAAGCAAACTTATGAATGTTGCTGAAGAATGTCTTCATAAAGGGATTGCAGTCCAACGCTCCATCACCGTCATAAAACTCAAACAAGTCTTTGAACATGCGGCTTGCCGCACCCGATGCCGGTACAAACTTCAAGACCTTGCCTTTATTGCCTGAAAGATACTTATCCCAAAAGGCCATATATTCAACGCACTCCTCATCAGTGCATACTTTTATGCCGTTACCTGGTGAGGCGGCTCTGTTTAATTTCAAAAAAGGAAATCCTTGTTTAAACTGGTTCAATTGATAACATAATTTCTCTTCTGAAATCCCTTTTGACTCTAAAAGTGATTTGTCTTGAGATGTAAGGTTAAGCATTTGTCTGATATATTAAAAGTGTCGTCAAGTTGTTATTGTTGTTCAAAATTACAAATAATTATTTAACCAAACATATTTAGACAGATAATTTAATAACTTTGTAAAACCAAAATCAGAAAAATCATGCAATCTGTTATATTTGAAAATGAGCGTAAAGACATTGTAGACGCATTCCTTAAACTTCAGGATATGTCGGCTGAAATGCTTAGCAGCGATGACCTCAAGAAGATCAGGGTAATAATGTTTGATGCTGTCAATAAGGGAATACTAAACAGAGGGACCTTCGACCTCAATCCTATTTTATTTGACATTCAGACAGCCATCATTACTGCGCAAGAAATAGGACTCAGCCGTGCAAGTATAATAGGCACACTTTTGCACGATTGCGTTGCGTTGGGATGTACAACAATTGACGATGTGGAAAAGGACTTTGGCAAGGAAGTTGCGCAAATAATCAAAGGACTCATAAAGATTAATGAGCTGTACTCAAAGAATCCAAGCATAGAGACTGAGAACTTCAGAGACCTGCTATTGAGTTTTGCCGAAGACATGCGTGTCATTTTCATAATCATTGCCGACCGCGTAAACTTGATGCGCCAAATTAAAGACAAAGGTACTGAAAATGAACGCCGCAACGTCGCTCTTGAGGCTAGCCGCCTATATGCACCGCTTGCTCACAAATTGGGTCTTTATCTTCTGAAATCCGAACTTGAGGACCTTTCGCTGAAATACCTTGAGCACGATGCATATTATATGATAAAGGAGAAACTCAACGCAACAAAGAAGACACGCGACGAATATATACATAACTTCATCACTCCTATTGAAGACAAATTATCACAGGCGGGACTTCATTTCCATGTGAAAGGACGTACAAAAAGCATTCACTCTATTTGGCAAAAAATGCAAAAACAGAAATGTCCGTTTGAGGGAATATACGACCTTTTTGCAATTAGAATCATACTTGACTCTCAACCAGATAAGGAAAAACAGGACTGCTGGCAAGTATTCAGCATTGTCACAGACATGTACCGTCCAAACCCGAAACGTCTGCGCGATTGGTTATCCGTGCCTAAAAGCAACGGATATGAAAGTTTGCACACAACGGTTATGGGACCTGACGGTAAATGGGTTGAAATACAGATACGCACTGAGCGGATGGACGAAATAGCCGAAAAAGGACTTGCTGCTCATTGGCGATACAAAGGAGTGAAATCAAGTAACGAACGTCTTGAGGAATGGCTTAGAGATATACGCCAAGCACTTGAAACTCAAGCCTCGTCCGACGAACAATTAATAAACCAATTCAAAGTAGACCTATATAGTGACGAAGTCTTTGTGTTCACACCTAAAGGTGACCTTTTCAAACTGCCCAAAGGTGCTACAGTGCTTGATTTTGCCTTTCAGATACACACAAACGTGGGTTCGCATTGTTCTGGTGGAAAAGTCAATGGCAAGAACGTGCCTATGCGAACAAAGCTACAAAGCGGAGACCAAGTCGAAATACTTACAAGCCAATCGCAACTGCCTAAGCGCGACTGGCTGAATTACGCCGTAACGACCAAGGCGAGAACAAAAATACGCCAGTCAATTTCTGAACAAGAAATGAAAACGGCATCATTTGCCAAAGAAACCATTGAACGTAAGTTCAAGAACAAAAAAATCGAGTATGACGAACCTGTAATGATGCGACTTATCACCCGACTAGGTTACAAGCATGTTACAGAATTCTATAAAGCCATAGCAGAAGAAGTCATCGACGTAAACACATTTATCGAGCGCTACGTTGAAGCACTAAAGAAGGAGCATGAAACCCCTGCTAACACACCTATCGCAAGTGCAGACACTTACGTGGCAAACACAAAATCCGATGCCTTGTCAGACAAAGACAAGGACATCCTCGTCATTGACAAAAACATAAAAGGCGTAGAGTATTCACTTGCAAAATGTTGCAACCCTATATATGGAGATGATGTTTTCGGATTTGTCACCATAAACAGAGGCATAAAAATACATCGCAGCGATTGCCCTAATGCGCAACGACTCAAAGAAAATTTAGGATATAGAGTCATACCTGCACGTTGGGCAGGAAAAGGCAACAGTCAATACCCCATCACATTGCGCATTATAGGTCACGATGATATTGGCATAGTAAACAACCTCACTTCAATCATCGCAAAAGAAAAGAATGTAATGCTGCGCTCTATAGATATCAAGTCAAGCGAAGACGGACTCTTTGCAGGTACGCTTACGATAATGATAGAGAACACAAACCAGCTTAACCAACTTGTTAAGAAACTGCGGACTGTAAAAGGAGTCAAAAATCTAAATAGGATTTAGACAGCAAGCAGCATACAAATTCTTCTGCTTATGTATGAAACACGAGCGCGGTAATGTTGCAACACGAGCGCGGTGGAAACGAAACACGACCGAGGTGGAGATAGTACACGACCGCGGCGGAGATAGAACATGACCGCGGTAAAGATATGACGCTAACGCAGTGAAGATATATACTAAATTTAAAGACACATTATTACATCAAAGCGCAACTAAGCACAACTAAACAACACACATGAAAGCAACCCTCATACTTGTAGGCAAAACTGCTGATAAAAGATTTGCGGAATTAATATATGAGTACACAAACAGATTAAAGCATTATATCAACCTTGAAATCAATATAATACCCGAACTTAAGAATACTAAGAGTTTAACGTCTGAACAGCAAAAAAACAGTGAAGCGGAACTTATAATCAAGAATCTACAATCGTCAGATTACATAGTCCTCCTCGATGAACATGGCAAAGAAATGAGAAGCATTGAAATGGCCGATTGGATGAAAAGAAAAATGAATACAATAAACAAAAGAATAGTATTCATCATCGGTGGCCCATACGGCTTTTCACAAAAGATCTATGACATTGCAAACGAAAAACTTTCTATGTCAAAAATGACGTTTTCACACCAAATGATAAGGCTCATATTCGTAGAACAATTATATCGTTCTATGACAATTCTTAACGGAGAACCATACCATCACGAATAACAAATGCCACATTGGCACATATATACACTCCTTTAATCTTCGATGACACAAAGTGTATATTGGAACAATCAGATAAAATTCGTAATTTTGCGTTGTTTATGCTTTAATGTGAAATTACTTTGAGAAAGTCACAAACTACAAAGGCCATCCGGACAGTTGTTACAATCATAATTTGGTTGTACGTCTGTTTTATTGCCCTTATTAGCCTACCTCCTGTAAAACATAAATTAGCCGATATTGCCGAATCTGTATTGTCCGATCATTTAGACACAGAAGTACAAATCAAAAGCATCAAATTAGGATGGATGAATAGCATAACCATCGATGACATGACAATAAAAGACTTATACGGGGATGAAATGTTTGAGATTGCACGTGCTTCAGCTACATTCAACCTTAAAGATGCCATCAATGGGAATATCTCTATTGAAAGCGTCCAACTTTTCGGAATAAAAGCATCACTACATAAAGATAATCCGGGAGCAACACCAAACTACGAATTTGTCATCCAAGCATTAAGTAACAACAATGCAGAAAAGTCCTCACCACTTAGTTTGAAAGTTGCTAGTTTGATTGTAAGGCACGCAAATATAAAATATGACGTCAATTCAGAACCGCTTAATCCTGGAAAACTTGATCCCGACCATATCAATATTAAAGACGGCGCCATTACAATGGCTTTAAAATATGACAATGGAAAGATAACAGATATTTCCATAAAACGTTTTAACGCTAAGGAATTAAACTCTGGGATAGAACTCAGGCGAGTTACGGGGGATTTTTCTGCAACAGAAAATCAGGCAAACTTAACTAACACTAATATATTGTGGAACAATTCAGAGATAAGAGTTGATTCCGCAAAAGTTAATTATAAAAATTGGGGGTACGGTGACAATAACAGATGGAGCTTAACATGTTTGCCCATTCATGGCAAATTGGCACTTAAAGATTTCGGTTGGCTGGACAGTGCCCTTACATCTGCAAAAACTATTATTGACATAGACGCACAAATAAAAGGGGACCAAGGCAAACTTAATATCGACAATTTCCGCATTAAGTCTGAAAAAAATGATATTATAGCAGATATTGCAGCCCATGTTGAAAAGGATGAACATGGACACTCATCATTTTCTGCAAAAATAAAAAAAGTGCAAATAAAAGGCAATGCTTTTTCTGAAATCATCGCATTGCCACACTTAGATTCCACCTTAACTGCCACACTCCTCAGGCTTAAAAATATAGACTTCACAGGGCAAATAGAAAAAACAAAAGAGAATGTAAATCTCAAAGGATATATTGACACTGAATGCGGAGGTATTGACATAAATATCGAAAGCGGCAAAAACACGATAATATCAGGAGATATTAAAACAAACGACTTCAATATAGGCCAATTAACAGATAATGAAAAGTTTGGACACGCATCATTCAGTCTTCAAGGAACTGATATAAAAGAAGTAAGCACAAAGGACAAGGAATCCATCACCGGCAATATTGCAGGCGTAATAAATGAGATTGAATACTATGGATACAAATACACAGGAATTGACATAAGTGCTTTCTCAAACATCGACGTTGTTGGTGGGGAAGTGAATGTAAACGACGAAAATTTAAGGTTAAGCTTTAGTGGAAGCATTGAGACTAAAACTAATATGAAAAAATGCCACATAAGTCTTATTGTTAACAAATTCCGTCCATATACTCTAAATATAACATCAAACTATAAAGGTGATAATTTTAGTTTGAATGCTACCGCAAATGTCAGAGGGAATAACATAAATAACATTGTTGGAGAATTAAGCCTTGACTCCATGATTGTGAGTGGTAGCAATGGAGCCTCTTCTCCTGAACATCTTCAAATACAACTTGAAAGCGACAGACTAAAATCAAAAAAAATCCACATTGATGGCAACATTATATACGCAAATATTAAAGGCGATATAGATTACAGAACATTAGGAGCAAGTATTGTTTCTAAGTTTAAAACACATCTCCCAACAATATTCAACAAAAAGGTTAGAACAAACAACGCATACGATTTCAATATCGAAATTAAAGATTCTAAATTCATCAGGCATCTGTTGAAAAAAGACTATTATATAGACTCTCCAATTCTAATAAAAGGAAATGCCAACGATGAAGAAAACAGAATCGAAATTAATATCGATAATGATAAAATGACATATGAAGGTATTAAATATGAAAACATAAACATTGCATGTACTAACACAAACGAAATATGTGAAGCATCTGCAGACATTACAAGAATAGACAACGAGGGAAAAACAAACTTCACTTTATATGCCGATGCACAAGAGGATACTCTTTCTACAAAAACATCATGGAGAACCGAAGGCAAATTTGACAAAAAGGGAATCCCTAACAATTCCAACGGTACGATTAACGCGCAAATTCTATTTTCCGATAGTACAGGAAATACAAATACTTATGTCAATCTTAATAGATCGGAGATTGTCATGCGAGACACAATCTGGTACATTCACCCTTCTCGCATCACCATATTCAATAACAAATACAAGTTTAACAATGTCGGAATAAGTCATGAAAACCAACACATCATTGCTAACGGTACCATATCTGATATACCTGAAGACTCTTTACTTGTTGACATCAAAGAAATTCCTGTAGAATATCTGCAAGGTGTTGCCAATTTTCATGCAGTAAAATTTGGTGGTAGACTCTCAGGCAAAGCCAAGTTGAGTAATCTTAATAGTAGTGTTCCACAAATTGAAGCTAATGTGAACATTGACAACATGCTTCTTAATGGCGGACGCATGGGAGATGCCGATCTACATATAACCTGGGACCAAGAAGTAGACGGTATTTCTATAAAAGGATTGATTGAAGACGAAGAAAACATCTGGACTAGTGTAAGTGGATTTATCTCACCGTCTCAAAACGACATACTACTAGATCTCAACACTCATAATACTCGCGCAGAATTTCTAAACGGATTCATCGGAAGTATATTTGAAAATATCGATGGCGGAATAAATGGAAAACTCAGTATTATAGGACCATTGAACGATGTCAATCTTAAAGGTGACGTAAAAGCGAACATAGGCATGACGCTGAAACCCACAAAAGTGAGGTATAACATAAAAGGCGACACAATAAGACTACAACCATATAAGATCGGTTTTGACAATATTACAATATTTGACAAAGATGGTAACAAAGGAGTTGTAAACGGTAACGTAACGCACAAAAATTTTAAAAACTTTGCATACGAATTCGATATCGAATTAAATCACCTGTTATGTTATGATGAAAAGAAATTCAATTCTGACAAATTCTTTGCAACATTTTATGCCAATGGAGAACTGAAATTAAAAGGTGAGGACGGACATCCTTTAAGAATTACAGCAAATGTTTCTCCATCAAAAAACAGTGTGTTTGCATATGATGCCGCTACTCCAGACGCTATTACGAACTCAAACTTTATAACGTTTAGAAACATTAATCATACAGCAACTGACACTATAAACGACATTGTAACTGCTTTTGACACAATATTGAATACTGCTAACTTAAAGAGTTACAAATACGAAGGAGACATATATATGGATGTCAATCTTGAATTAAACAAAAACTGCGAAATAAAACTTCGCATGGATAACACCGAAAACGGTTACATGTCAACCTTCGGCACAGGAAACATTAAGGCCAGATACCATAATAAAAGCCCATTTAAACTTGACGGAACATATTATATAAATGAGGGCAAATACAGACTATACCTGCAAGACATAATCTATCGAGACCTCATAATACAGCCTGGAAGCCAAGTAGAATTTGGTGGTAATCCTTTTGATGCTAATATACACCTTATTTGCCACCATACGATAAATTCTGTACCACTTAGCGACCTGACTGCTACAACCGCATATAGTTCTAACAACAAAGTCAAAGTTATATGTATACTTGATATTACCGGTACATTAGACCAAATGAATTTCAAATTCGATCTCAATCTTCCAAATGTCAATGATGAGACAAAACAATTGGTTAGAAGCATGATTAATTCCGAAGAGGAAATGAACACACAAATAATATACCTTCTTGGATTAGGACGATTCTATACAAATGAATATGCACGCATGAATAACGATAACAAATCTTCACAAGCCGTTAATTCACTACTCTCTTCTACCCTAAGCGGACAAATTAACAATATGCTCTCCAACGTCATTGGAACCGACAGTAATTGGAACTTCGGAACAGGACTGACTACGGGAGAAAATGGCTGGGACGATCTTGACGTTGAAGGCATTTTATCAGGTAAACTCCTCGATGATCGCTTGCTTATCAATGGCAACTTCGGATATCGCGACAATTCTATAACACAAACATCTAACTTCATCGGAGACTTTGATGTAAGATGGAGAATTAGTGAAACTGGTAACACTTACATCAAGGCATACAACCAAACAAATGACAGATATTTCACAAAAGCCACACTTAACACACAGGGCATAGGCATTAGTTACGAAAAAGCTTTTGAGACTTGGAAAGACTTATTCAATATTAAAAGAAAAAAATAATAAATATATGAAACACGGATTTGTAAAAGTGGCAGCAGCTGTTCCACACATAAAAGTGGCAGACTGCAACTACAATGAAAGACAGATGGAGAATCTCATAGCCCAAGCAGAAGGAAAAGGAGTTGACATCATTTGTTTTCCAGAATTAAGCATGACTGGATATAGTTGTGGTGACATTTTCACCCAACAATTGCTTTTGGACAGTTGCGAAAACGCCATATTCAAATTGTTAGATTTCACACGTTCGCTAAAAATAATTGTAATAATAGGACTGCCTATACAATACAATTCCGTTTTATTGAATGCTGCCATAGTGCTCCAAGGTGGGAAAATATTGGGTATTGTACCCAAAAGTTACTTGTCAAACAATAAGGGTTTGCAAGAATGCAGATGGTTTAAGTCAGGAAAAACATTCAAGACTACAACTATGCATTTTTGCGCCCAAACTGTAAGTATGGGTACTTCACTGATTTTCAACACCCCACAAAACACATTTGGTATAGAAATTGCAGAAGATTTAGATGCACCAATACCACCAAGCACAACCTTAGCCTTAAAAGGTGCAGAAATAATCTTTAATCTTTCCGCAAACAAGGAATCAGCCGGAAACAACAAATACATACTTGATTTTACAAAATATCATTCTTCACGTATTATATCAGGATATATAACATCTTCTTGTGGATTTGGCGAATCTACTCAAGACAACGTTTTTACAGGCAACGGATTTATTTGTGAAAACGGTAAAATTATTGCAGAAGGAGAAAGATTTAACTTTAATGAACAATTAATAATCTCCGAAATAGATGTAGAACTAATTAGAACAGAAAGAAGGAAATGTAATATATTTACAGAAAGTATTACAGAAGATCTTTTGCAGAACACCACATGTATAAATTGTCAACCAACAGGCAATTTAGATATATCCACATTGACAAGAACATTCGCACCATTTCCTTTTGTACCTGAAGAGCCTGAACTCAACATACGATGTGAAGAGGTCTTTAACATACAAATATCTGGATTAGCGCAAAGAATTATACATACAAATGCAAAAACATTAGTAATAGGAATATCAGGAGGTCTTGACTCTACTCTCGCTTTACTAGTCTGCGCAAAAACGCTCGACAAACTAAAGCGTGATAGAAAAGACATTATCGGGGTCACAATGCCTGGATTTGGAACTACAGATAGGACATACACAAATGCCATTTCATTAATGAATTCGCTTGGAATAACCATTAAAGAAATTAGCATAAAAGATGCATGTATCCAACACTTCAAAGACATCAACCATGATATAGAAAACCATGATGTTACTTATGAAAACAGTCAGGCACGCGAACGCACCCAAATACTAATGGATATTGCAAATCAGTGTAATGGGTTGGTTATTGGAACAGGAGATTTGTCCGAACTCGCTCTTGGTTGGGCCACATATAACGGAGACCACATGTCTAATTATGGCGTTAACGCATCTGTACCCAAAACGCTCATTCGACATATTGTCAAATGGGTAGCTAATTCAGATATTGATGAGACGTCAAGAAATACTTTATTAGATATTATTGACACCCCTATCAGCCCTGAATTAATTCCTGCTGATGAAAATGGCAATATTAAACAGAAGACTGAAGATTTAGTTGGCCCATACGATCTTCATGACTTCTTCCTTTATCATTTTGTCAGAAATGGATTCAAACCTTCAAAAATATATTATTTAGCACAAACTGCATTTGATAACAGTAATGTGGCAAGTTATTCAGATGAAACAATAAAGAAATGGTTATCTATTTTCTGCAGGCGCTTCTTTAATCAACAATTCAAACGTTCATGTATGCCTGACGGACCAGGAGTTGGAAGCGTCGCATTAAGTCCTAGAGGTGCATGGATAATGCCTAGTGACGCCTCAAATACACAATGGATAAACGAATGCGAAAACTTATAATAAGAAAAAAAATGGATGTAGTCATAACCAAAGAGATACTTGACAACATATACATAAATAATTTCGACTCCGAAATATTCAAATCTGTAGACCCATGTGGTATTGTGTATAAATTAATGGAGCACACAAATAACCAATTAGATATAGAACTAGGGGCATTGTTCGTATCTATGATTTCATGGGGCAACCGCAAAGCAATTCGAAAAACAGCCGAATACATGCTTTGTGATGAAATGAAATGGAGTCCTGCAGCGTTCATAATTGAAGGCAAATTTGAAAATTCATACAAGAATGCAAAAAACAATTGTGTATATCGTACTTTAAATGTAGAAACTTTCAAAAAAGTATGTCGACGAATTCAAAAAGGATTGGATGGCTATAACACAATGGAAAAATGCTTTGAAGGAAAAACAACCAAAGAATCAATTAGCACTATTTGTTCATGGCTCTCTGATGCAAAAATAGGAACAATGGATAAATCTGCATGCAAAAGAATATGCATGTTTATGAGATGGATGACACGAGCTGTTGCACCAGATTTCGGTTTATGGGCTACTAGAAGTCCTCGAGATCTTTATGCTATAATGGACGTACATGTATGCGATCTTACTCGTTCCATCTTAACAAATAAACGTCCCACATGGAAAGCGTGCGAAGAACTCACAAACATATTCAAAAGTTGGGATTCTGACGATCCTCTTAAATATGACATTGCTCTAATGGTACTTGCTGACAATATCAATAAAATAAACAATTCACAACATAACTAAAATATAGACTTATGGCAACAGTTGACGACAAGAAAATAATATTTTCTATGGTTGGGGTTTCTAAAACAATCCAGCAAAATCAAAAACAAGTTCTTAAAAACATTTATCTATCATTCTTCTATGGTGCAAAAATCGGTATTATCGGTCTAAATGGAGCAGGTAAATCAACTCTAATGAAAATCATTGCAGGCATTGACGAACAATACCAAGGAGAAGTTGTATGGTCGCCAGGCTACACTGTTGGTTATTTGCCGCAAGACCCACAACTCAATGAGGCTAAAACCGTAAAAGAAAATGTAATGGAGGGAGTTCAATATATTTATGACGCTCTCGCTGAATATGACGAAATCAACAACAAGTTTGGTCTTCCTGAATATTATGAAGATCCTGACAAAATGGATAAACTCATGAACCGTCAAGCAGAACTTCAAGATATAATTGATTCAACTGATGCATGGAACATTGATTCTATACTTGAACGCGCAATGGACGCATTAAAATGTCCGCCAGCCGATTGGAAAGTTGAAAATCTTTCAGGAGGAGAGCGCAGACGAGTTGCGTTATGCCGCCTTCTCTTACAAAGACCTGACGTTCTTTTACTTGATGAACCGACCAACCATCTTGATGCAGAAAGCATTGACTGGCTTGAACAACATCTGCAACAATATGAAGGCACCGTTATTGCTGTAACGCATGACCGATATTTCCTTGATGATGTGTCAGAATGGATTCTTGAACTTGATCGCGGAGAAGGCATACCATGGAAAGGTAATTACTCTTCATGGCTCGAACAAAAGTCTAAACGAATGGCACAAGAAGAGAAGACTGCAAGCAAGCGTAGAAAAACCCTTGAAAGAGAGCTTGAATGGGTTCGCATGGCTCCAAAAGCAAGGCAAGCAAAAGGAAAAGCACGTCTTAATTCATACGATAAGCTCTTAAATGAAGACCAAAAGGAAAAAGAAGAGAAACTCGAAATATTCATTCCTAATGGTCCTCGTCTCGGAAATAAAGTAATTGAGGCACAACACGTTGCTAAAGCATTTAACGAAAAAATCCTGTTCAAAAACTTAAACTTCATTCTCCCGCCAAACGGCATTGTTGGTGTAATAGGTCCAAACGGAGCAGGTAAGACCACCTTATTTCGCCTTATAATGGGATTGGACAGTGCGGATAACGGAATATTTGAAGTTGGAGAAACTGTAAAATTAAGTTATGTAGACCAACAACATAAGGATATAAACCCTTCCCAAACAGTATACCAAGTAGTAAGTCAAGGAAATGAAACGATCCGAATGGGAGGACGCGAAATTAATGTACGTGCTTACTTAAGTCGTTTCAACTTCAATGGTGCTGACCAAGAAAAGTTCTGCAATGTTCTTTCTGGAGGTGAACGTAACCGTCTGCAACTTGCACTTGCTCTTAAGCAAGAAGGCAATGTTCTTCTCCTTGACGAACCAACTAATGATATAGACGTTAATACCCTCAGAGCATTAGAAGAAGGACTAGAACAATTCGCCGGTTGCGCAGTCGTCATCAGTCACGACCGTTGGTTCCTTGACCGTATTTGTACTCATATTCTTGCATTTGAAGGTAACGGAGAAGTCTTTTTCTTTGAAGGTAGTTATACAGAATACGAGCAGAATAAAGCAAAACGCTTAGGAATAGAAGAACCAAAGCGAATTCGTTATCGCAAACTAATGGAAGATTAATTATTATAGTTGGAGCGACTTAAGACACTCCAACTACCATTATTTTCTATTAAATATACTTTTATAAATATGAAAAGACATCTTATTTTATTGTCCGCTGTCCTTATTGTAATTTTTGCATGTAATAACACAACAGAAAAAAAAGATAATCTGCAAAAATTACTAGACAAACAAGTAAATTATAAAGATACAACTATAAACATCCCATGCATAGAACCTTTCATCCAAATAACAAGCATAGGCAATGTCGATATTGAATACTCACAAGGCGAATATAATATCCAAGCAACAGGAAGCCCTGAAGTCATACCTTTGCTTGAAACCTCATTTGATTCAGGCATACTTACTATTGGCATGAAAAATGAGACTGTTGTTGAATTAAGTACAATAAAAAACAAGCAGAACATACGTCTTTTAATTACGTCACCTGAACTAAAATATTTGGCTCTTTGCGGAAATGGAAACTTCGAATCAAATGGAATAATTGAAACGGAACTATTCCAAGTTGGTAATTTTGCGTCAGGCATCATTACGATAGACTCGCTGAAATGCAATATTTTTAAATTTGAAAATAACGATATCGGAAAAGCCATATTCAAGAATGTTGAATGCAAAACCACCAACATCTCTACATTCGGTACATCTAAAACTGATATTACCATCAAAGCACAAAAAGACATTTCTGTTTATACTGGTGGGGAAAGTACAATTGCAATGAATGCAAAAACCAATCGTTTAGAAATACTTGCTAACAACAACAGCAAAGGTGAATTCGACATAAAATGTGCTAACTTAGAAGTATTTGCAAAAAACCAATCAAGTCTGTCACTAAAAGGAGCTACAAAAAATAAAAAAATTAACAAAGACTATGGTTGCAAAATAGATACCTTTTTAAATTAATCATGCTCCTCCACTCAAAAAAGTAAAGTACAAAACTTGCCTATTTTACCAACAGAATGTCCCAATAGGAATAAGCGAAAATAAATACACAAATCTCTGTTATTTTTTTCATAAATTTGCACAATTAGAATTTTAGTTCAATGCATAGATACATATATATACTTTTATTTTGTATTCAAATACCATTCACATCATTATTGGCTGAAGGTAATGATGAGACTTTTGTTATTGTGTTAGATGCTGGACACGGAGGAAAAGATCCTGGAGCTATCGGATCAAATAGGAACAATCGTGAAAAAGACATTAACCTAAGCGTTGTATTAGAAATTGGTCGTCTGATCACGGAAGAGCTTAAGGATGTCAAAGTTGTATATACAAGAAAAACAGATACATTTGTAGAATTAGGACAAAGAGCACGAATTGCAAACAAAGCAAAGGCTAATTTATTTATATCCGTACATACCAACGCTATCGACAGAAGGTCAAAAAGAAAACCCCAAGGCGTTCAATCGTATACATTAACACTCAATACTGCAGAATCAAACTTAGAAGTTGAAAAACGAGAAAATTCTGTAATCCAACTAGAAGAAAACGGAGAGGAAAAATGGAGCTACAGCAACCCTAATTCCTCCGAAAGCGACATAATGTATGAACTATTGCAGGATCAGCACATGGAACAAAGCGTTGATTTTGCACAAATAGTACAACGCGAAATGGTCACTACTGCTAAAAGGACTGACGCAGGTGTTTTGCAAGCAAACTTCGCAGTATTAAGACTTACATATATGCCAAGCGTTCTACTTGAACTTGGATACATATCTACGCCCTCAGAAGAAAGATTCCTTATGACTAATAACGGACGGAAGTTATTGGCAAAAAGTATTTTTAATGCAATAAAAAAATACAAAGCACAACTCTAATTTAAAAACAACCCTATATATATATTTAAGTTTATGACATTTTTCACAAAAGAAGTAAAGATTGGAATAACAGCAATATTAGCACTTGCTGTCATATACACAGGCTTCATCTTTCTCAAAGGAATAGACCTATTCAATGACACATACACATATTATGTTAAGATAAATAACATAAACGGACTGACTCCGCAAAGTGATGTCTTAGTAAGCGGAATGAAAATCGGCTCTGTTAAAAGCATTAATTATAATCCAGAGGAAAGAAATATCCTGATAGCCATTGAAGTAAATAAAGAATTTATTATTATCAAAGGAAGTACAGCTAGTCTTACAAAAGAAATGTTGTCTTCAACAAAATTAGAAATCAATCTGCCAGCCAACAGTTATCTCCCATTAGAACCAGGCGACACTATTATTGGAAAGGAAACAACTGATTTGATGGCATCTGCATCTGAGATAGTACCTCAAATACAAAATTTGCTCCCCAAGATGGATTCAATATTAACATCTATAAATACGATATTAATAGACCCATCCATACAAACATCCATCCACAATATAGAAGCATTAACTAACGAACTTAAAACTACAACTAACGAGGTCAACAACCTATTAGCAAAAGACGTACCTTCTATCCTAAACAAAACAGATGCAATTTGCTATAACATGGAAATAGCGACAAACAATCTTAAGGACATTGATTTTAAAGGGTTAGAAAGCAACGTTAATACAACTATGCAAAGTCTCCAACTTTTCACTAATAAATTAAATAACGAAAACAGTAATTTAGGTCTGCTCCTCAATGACAACAGTCTATATCACAATCTCGATTCAACACTCTACAACGCTTCTGCACTGCTTAAAGACTTGAGATTGCAACCTAAACGTTACGTCCATTTCTCATTATTTGGACGGAAATAATTAAGATATTGGAACTACGGTAAGATAGGCGCGATAAAACTATAATAAATCAGCCTATCTTACTTATTTTTTTAAGTTTATCCAACTCAGTTATTCTAATTTTTTTCCCATCAATTGCAATAATATTTTCAGATGCAAATGCAGACAAGGTTCGTATCGCATTTGACGTTGTCATATTGGAAAGATTTGCAAGGTCCTCACGTGAAAGATATATGCTCAAAGTCACTCCATCTTCCTCCAATCCATAGCAATCAATCAAGAAGAGCAAAGCCTCCGCTAACCTTCCGCGAATATGCTTTTGAGTTAGGTTAACAGTTCGCTGATCGCTGACACCTAAATCCACTGACAGTTGTCGTATGAAAAACATTGCAAGGATATTATTATTCTGAAGCCACTTATTAATGAATTCTAATGGTATTTTACATATAAAAGTATTTTCAAAAGCAGCAGCAGATGTAATAAAATTCTGATTTGCGAAATATGCTCTATAGCCGAAATATTCAACTGGCTTTATTACACGAATAATCTGAGTTCGTCCGCTTATTCCTTCTTTATAGACTTTAACTTTACCAGTTATTAGGCACAGCAAATCAGTTGGCACATCGCCTTCCTTGTATATTATCTCATTTTTCTTGTAACGCTGTATTGATACATTACAAAAAAGTTCTTTCGCCTCTTCTTCTGTAAGAAGAGACAATAGAGTGCTTAAATATTGTTTTATTTCGTTTTCTTTAAAAGAATCTTTTTTCACCATAATGCCAGAAGCATTTGAAAAATTTACGATTAGACTATTGAGAAAATACAACTGTCATTTTTGTTTATGCAAATTTAGTGCAAAAATACATTCAAAACAATGTTATACGACATGTTTTGTACATTCATAATAATTTAAATGCTTATTTTGAAAAAAAAACATTGTTTATAAACCACTTTTTATTAAATTTGACGTGTTTATCGAAAAAACACTAATATATAAGAAATAACCTTAAAAATAAATCTATGAGCTATTTACGTTTTGACAAGACCCAAATGACCAATTTGCAGGAAGCTTTGCCAAAAGAGATTCTTCGCACCAATCGTTCGGGTGCGTATTCATGCTCGTCAATAGTCGACTGTAATACGCGTAAATACCACGGATTATTGGTTGTACCTGTTCCTGAATTGGATGATGACAATCATGTACTCCTTTCATCACTTGATGAAACCGTTATCCAACATGGAGCGGAATTTAATCTTGGTTTGCATAAATATTCAGGTGACACTTATAGTCCCAACGGACATAAGTACATCCGTGAATTTGAATGGGACAAGATTCCTACAACAATATTCCGTGTGGGCGGTGTTGTTTTGAAAAAAGAAAAAGTTTTTCAGCATTTTGAAAACAGAATTCTAATCCGCTACACGCTACTTGAAGCACATTCGTTAACAACGTTGCGCCTTCGCCCATTCCTGGCCTTCCGCAGTGTTAATAGCTGCACGCATGAGAACGGAATGGTCAACCGTCACTATGACGAAGTTGATAATGGAATTAAGACTCGCATGTATGACGGTTATCCAGAACTATACATGCAACTAAACAAGAAAAATGAATTCAAGTTTGAACCAAACTGGTACAAGGGTATTGAATATCAAAGGGAACAAGAGCTTGGATATGAATACACAGAAGATCTCTATGTTCCTGGTTACTTTGAATTCAACATCAAAAAAGGTGAAAGCGTTGTATTCTCTGCTGGCGTCAAGAACTTGCCTTCACGCAGCATGAAGAAACTCTTCGACGAAGAATATGACGTTCATGTTGCACGCGACAGTTTCTATGCTTGTTTGGTGAATGCAGCACACCAGTTCTACAATGAGAGTAACGGAGAGGACTATATTCTCGCAGGTTATCCTTGGTTCAAATGTCGCGCTCGCGATACATTTATTTCTCTTCCAGGATTGACTCTTGCCAATAATGAATCGGAATATTTCGACAAGGTAATGAAAACAGCAGAAAAAGCCATCAACGACCTTATCGAAGGACGTCCGATATCTGTAAAAATGTATGAGATGGAACAGCCTGATGTACTTCTTTGGGCTGTATGGGCAATTCAACAATACGCATTGTTCAAGTCTTTTGACGACGCCGCTGCTAAGTATGGCAAGTTAGTTGACCGCATCGTTGACTTCATCAAACAAGGCAAGCACAACAATTTGTTCCTTCATGAAAACGGGCTTCTCTATGCAAACGGTCGCGACAAGGCTATTACATGGATGAATTCAGAAGTAATGGGCAGACCTGTAGTTCCACGTTCTGGATACATTGTAGAGTTCAATGCACTATGGTATAATGCGCTTGTATTCAATGCTCACTTGCTTTCACATTTAGGTCATCAAGACCAAGCCATCGAATACACTAAACTTGCAGAAATCACAGGAGCGTCATTTAAGGAAACATTCCTTAATCAGCATGGTTATCTTCTTGATTATGTTGACGACTCATACATTTCGTGGAGCGTACGTCCTAATATGCTCATTGCCACATCGCTTGAATATTCACCACTGAGCATACAGGAGCGCAAGCGTGTATTCGACATCTGCACAAAAGAACTCCGCACGCCTAAGGGAATACGTTCGCTCTCGCCAAAGAGCGGCGGCTACAACCCAATGTATCAGGGAGGTCAAATGGAGAGAGATTCTGCATACCATCAAGGGGCTGTGTGGCCTTGGCTGTCAGGATTCTATCTCGAAACATGCCTCAAGATTTACAAACGAAGCGGTTTGTCATTCGTTGACCGCCATTTCGTCGGACTTGAGGAAGAGCTCAATTACCATTGCATAGGCACATTGCCTGAACTCTTCGACGGCAACCCTCCATTCCACGGACGCGGTGCATTGTCATTTGCAATGAACGTTGCCGAGGTGCTTCGCGTTAATAAATTATTGAGTAATTACGAAAACGATTAATAGGAGGACGAATATATGAGAGTACTAAATTTCGGTTGGGAGTTTCCACCAAAGATATATGGCGGTCTTGCTGTCGCTTCGTATGGTATAACTCGCGGTTTGACCATGCAGGAAGATATGGAGACTATATTCTGCCTTCCAAAACCATGCGGAGAAGAGGAGAACATCCCTCGCAACAAGATAATTGGCATGAACCAGGTGCCTATCGTTTGGAGAGGGCATGATTACGACTATGTAAAATCAAGAGTGCCGAACTATATGTCGCCTGAAGACTACTATCGTTTCCGCGACAATATTTATGCCGATTTCTCTTACATGAATGTGAACGACATGGGATGCATGGAGTTTGCAGGAGGTTATCCAGGCAATCTACACGACGAGATTAACAATTTCTCTATCATCGCAGGTGTTGTGGCCCGTACTGAGCAGTTCGACATCATTCATGCACACGATTGGCTGACTTACCCAGCAGGCGTACATTCCAAGATGGTCAGCGGAAAACCGCTTTGCATACATGTTCATGCAACAGACTTCGACCGCTCACGCGGTAAGGTTAATCCTACTGTCTATTCTATCGAAAAGAACGGCATGGACCATGCTGACTGCATCATGTGCGTGTCAGAACTTACGCGGCGCACCGTTATCAATGAATACCATCAAGACCCTAACAAGGTGTTTGCCATGCACAATGCCGTTTATCCGCTTTCGCTAGAACTACAGGAAATACCACGAAAAGAACATAACGGCGAGAAAGTCGTGACATTCCTCGGACGTATTACAATGCAGAAAGGTCCTGAATATTTTGTTGAAGCGGCTTCACTTGTGCTCCAGCGCACACGCAACATACGTTTCTGCATGGCTGGTTCGGGCGACATGCTCAACGCTATGATTGATATGGTTGCAGAACGAGGTATTGCCGACCGGTTCCATTTCCCTGGTTTCCAAAAGGGACGACAGGTTTACGAATGCTATAAAGACAGCGACGTGTTTGTAATGCCATCTGTCAGTGAACCTTTCGGTATTGCTCCGCTTGAGGCTATGCAATGTGGCACACCGTCAATAATATCCAAACAGTCTGGTTGCGGAGAGATTCTCGATAAGGTAATAAAAGTAGACTATTGGGACATTCACGCAATGGCTGATGCCATCTATTCAATATGTACAAACCCTTCACTCTTCAAGTATCTTCAGGAAGAAGGTATAAAAGAAGTGGACGGAATAACATGGGAAAAGGTTGGTCAGCGCATGCGCCGCTTGTATGACCAAACAATAGAGAAATTTAACCGTCGATAAAAAGCAAAAATTAAAAACTCAATGAATATGAAAACAATATGTTTGTATTTTGAGATACACCAAATTATACATCTCAAACGCTACCGTTTCTTCGACATTGGTCGCGACCATTATTACTATGACGACTACGAGAACGAACGTTCAATCAACGACATAGCAGAGCGTTCATACGTCCCTGCGCTTAATGCCCTCATTCAGATGGCAAAGGAAAATCCAGGATACTTCAAAGTTGCGCTATCACTTTCAGGTGTGGGTCTTGAACAAATGGAAATGCATGCTCCGCAAGTCATAGATCTCCTGAAAGAACTTAATTCAACTGGATGCGTAGAATTTCTCTGCGAGCCTTACAGCCACGGATTGTCATCACTCAAGAACGAGGAGAGCTTCCGCGATGAATGCATGCGCATGAAAAATAAGATTAAGGAACTCTTCGGACAGACACCAAAAGTATTCCGTAATTCATCACTCATATATTCCGACGAAATCGGAGCGCAAGTTGCAGCGATGGGATTCAAGGGTATGTTGACAGAAGGTGCTAAACATATCCTTGGATGGAAATCACCGCACTTTGTATACAACTGTGCGATGAACCCAAAACTCAAACTGCTCCTCCGCGACTATAAACTCTCTGATGACATCAGCCTGCGTTTCAACAACTCAAGCTGGAGCGAATATCCACTCTTCGCTGAAACATATATCGATTGGATTGCCAACCTTCCTGAAGAAGAAAAAGTCATCAACATTTTCATGGAACTTTGTGCGCTCGGCATCTTCCAACCGCTTAGTTCCAATATTCTAGAATTCCTCAAGGCACTTCCTAAATGCGCTAAAGAAAGAGGCATTACATTCTCTACACCTTCAGAACTCTGCACAAAAACAGAATCTGTGGGTCCACTTGAAGTTCCATACAACGTTTCTTGGGTTGACGAAGAGCGTGACACCAGCTGCTGGCTTGGAAACGTTATGCAGCGTGAGGCATTTGACAAACTCTACAGTGTTGCTGACCGTATTCGCATCTGCACAGACCGTCGCATCAAACAAGACTGGGACTATCTGCAGGCATCAAACAACTTCCGCTTCATGACAACAAAGGCTAACAGCGTGACAATGAACCGCGGAATCTACGACGGACCATACGACGCATTTACAAACTACATGAATATTCTTGGCGACTTCATCAACCGAGTTAATTCACTCTATCCTGTAGACATGGATAACGAAGAACTCAACTCTCTGCTTACAACCATCAAGAACCAGGGCGAAGAGATTGAGGCAAAGGACAAGGAAATCGCAAAATTGCGCAAGGAAATAGAAAAAGCGGCTAAAGCAAAGAAAGCAACCGAGAAACCTGCAGAGAAGAAGCCATGCGCTAAAAAAGCATGTGCAAAGAAAGAAAAGTAGTCTACTGTTAAATAATTATAGCAGAAAAGGATGTGCCAAACACTATTTGGCGCATCTTTTTTTTATCTCAAATATAAAAAAAAGCCCACCGACATCGCCCGCAACAACTAACAATCTGGAATACAATATATTATGCACACACAAGGTAAAAGTATTATGTATTACAAGCGTAATTCCCATCAGTCCCCACACCACCGCAGTCGTGACACACCTCCACTGCGGTCGTGATACACCTCCACCGCGGTCATGATACACCTCCACCGCGGTCGTGATACAAAACGACCGCCCTCGAGACAAAACACGAAGGCGGTGAAGAAATTAATCCACCGCCCTCAATATTTACTAATAAGCATTTTTTATTCACATCAATTGGCATCTCCCTTGTTTTTTCCCCACAACCTGTCCATACGTTCCTTTATGCGGAGTTCAGCAGAGTTAGGTTGTGCAGTCCAAAACGTTGAACCAATTATTTCGTCAGGCACATACTGCTGCTCAACAAAATGGCCTTCATAATCATGTGAATACTTATAGCCTTTCTTGTATCCAAGTTCCTCCATCAACTTTGTTGGCGCATTGCGCAAATGAAGCGGTACAGGGAGGTTTCCTGACGACTGTACACATTGAATGGCAGAAGCAATACCCATATAAGCGGAGTTGCTCTTTTCGCATGTAGCCAAATAAACAGTCGCCTCCGCAAGAGGAATACGTCCTTCGGGCATTCCTATTTTGCTCACCGCATCAAAAGCGGCATTAGCAAGAAGCAGTGCGTTAGGATTGGCCAAACCGATGTCCTCGCTTGCCGATATTATCAATCTCCGAGCAATAAACACAGGGTCTTCCCCACCCTCAATCATTCTGGCCAACCAATAAAGTGCGGCATCGGGATCACTGCCTCTTATGCTCTTGATGAAAGCAGAAACAATGTCATAATGCATCTCACCGCCTTTGTCGTATGCTAAAGGGTTCTCCTGAATACACTCAGTCACCATGCCATCTGTGATTTCCGTCACTCCTTCGGGCAATGACTCTGCCACAATCTCAATAATATTAAGCAACTTACGCGCATCACCGCCGCTATATCTGAGCAATGCATCAGTCTCTTTGAAAGAGATATTTCGCCGACTCAGCACAACATCCTTTTTAAGAGCCAACTCTACAAGATTCAGCAAATCGCTTTTGTCCAATGATTTTAATATATAGACTTGGCATCTGCTCAAAAGCGGCCTTATCACTTCAAACGAAGGGTTTTCAGTAGTTGCGCCTATAAGTGTGACCACCCCTCGCTCCACCGCTCCAAGGAGTGAATCTTGTTGTGACTTGGAAAAACGGTGAATTTCATCAATGAAAAGTACAGGCGTAGGCCCACCGAAAAAACGGCTGCCACTGGCACGCTCAATTACTTCGCGTACGTCCTTAACTCCCGAAGTAACGGCACTCAGAGTAAAGAAAGGTGCATCCACACTTTTAGCCACAATATTGGCAAGCGTAGTCTTCCCCACCCCTGGAGGTCCCCAAAGAATGAACGACGAAATTCGTTTGCTGGCAATCATCCGCCTAATCACAGCTCCCTCACCAACAAGATGAGTCTGTCCGATATATTCGTCAAGAGTCTGCGGGCGCAGCCTTTCTGCTAATGGTTGCATATATTATCCAAAACTTTTTTACTCAATCTGTCAAATGCCTGTCGCGTACGTCCTGTTGACACATTCATGCAGCGCACATGAGGATTGCCCAACAGGTGCGTTCCGCCAAGTGCGCCAACTGTATCACAATAGCACAAGTTGTTGCCCGATGAAAGCCATTCCACAAAAGGTTCTTCATCCCAAGCAGGCGAAAGGCCTGTATTGAAAAGAATCTTATGATTGCCAAATGCCGCAAACTCGTCTTTATGCAACAGCACGGTATTCTTATTGAGGCAACAGAACACCACTTCGCTCCACTCCAACAAATCATTAAGCTCCATAAACCTGTAGCCCTTTCCCTTTGCTTCAGCCTTTTCTGAGCGTGCAAAATAACAGATTTCCGCACCAAGAAAGCGCATAGCGTCGGCAATCATACCACCCGACTTGCCCAAACCGACAACTCCAACACGAAGGCCTGTTATCTCGCGAGGCATGCCATCCCAAGGTTCTTGTCCGAATCCGTGCAAGCATCTTACAAGTTCACTAATCACATACTCCACAACACCTTCATCACCATAATCACGTATGCCTGTAACTGTTATACCGTGGGCATTGGCAAAACGGATGTCTACATTTGCACTCTCAGGCGAATATAGCGAACAGCACATGCCAACATATTTCAGTTTCTCACACTGCGCCATTACCTCGCCTTTGAGCGTAGATGTGTAACTCAGCAAAACAGCGTCAGCATCACCAATGCGGCGTAAAATCTCATCATCATTAGCTGGTATGTCATCATACATAACTACCTCATCAGCATATTTCCACAACTCTTCTTCAGCTGACGGAATGAGACTGATAGGTTCTATCGCTACTATCTTTCTAAATTTCTTCATATCTTCTTCCAGTTATTAAAAACAGTCACACACAATCATCTTCTTTGAAAAATCTGCTTTATTCCTTGTTCTCTGTGACACAGTTGCACTTCCACACCATATTTGCGATGAACATACTCGGCAATGTGTTGAGCACTATAAACACTTCTATGCTGTCCGCCTGTACATCCGCATGAAATCATCAAACTGGTAAACCCGCGTTCAACATAACGTTTCACATGAAAGTCAACCAAACTGTACATGCTCTGCAACTGTCGTGGAAGCTCGCCGTCATTCTCAATAAAGTCTATCACAGGCTTATCCTGTCCCGTCAGTTGCTTATAAGGTTCGTAACGTCCTGGATTATTAGGAGCACGACAATCGAAGACATATCCTCCACCATTGCCCGATTCATCTTGCGGAATCCCCTTCTTGTAAGAGAAACTGAACACTTTCACCACCAATGGACTATCGGTCGACACACACTCAGCAGTGTTGACATCCTTACACAATGCCAAAGCCACCTTCATCAATTCCGGATAGTCGTCACATACGCCTTCTTCAAGCAGTTCATTCAGATTCTTCAGCGCATCGGGAATGCTGTTTATGAAATACGGCTTCTTCTCCCATAAGCCCCTGTAGCCGTATGCTCCAAGCACCTGCAATGTTCTGAAGAGCACAAACAGTTTGAGATTTTTAATAAACTCCTCACGACCAACCGACTGATACTTCTGCAGAGACTGCAAATACACATCAACAAGTCTCACGCGAAGTTCTCCGCCAAATCGTGATGACGCTTGCCAAAGGAACGAGGCTACATCATAATATATCGGCCCGCGTCTTCCACCCTGAAAATCTATAAAGAAAGGCTTACCCTCCCTAATCATCACGTTTCTTGCCTGAAAATCGCGGTAAAGAAACGTGTCAGTGTCGAATGACGTGAGGCGTGACGTCAGATGTTTAAAGTCAACTTCAAGCGCATATTCATCAAAATCAGCGCCCACAAGCTTCAGATAGCAATATTTGAAATAATTAAGGTCAAATCTTACGCAATCTTCATCCATCTCCCTGCACTGGTAACACTGACTGAAATCAAAACCCTCAGCACCCTTAAACTGCATATCAGGCAACTGCGCAATGGTCTTTTCAAGCAGTTTCACTTCGTCATCATTATACTTCCCCCCCGATTTGCGTCCCACTGAAATCAAATCATATAATGAATCACCACCCAAATCCTCCTGCAAATAACACACACCGTCGTCACTCACAGAAATAACATGAGGAACAGGCAGTCCGCATCCCTCAAAATGTCGCGACATATAGATGAAAGTCGCATTTTCCACAGGAGAAGTACCAACACAACCTATAACACTTTCACCATCAGCAAAAAGACGGAAATATGCCCTGTTGCTCCCAGCGCCTGACAATCGGCAAACGTTCTCAGGAGTCTTGCCGTAAGTCTTTATATACAGATTTATCACTTGTTTTTCCATCGCACACAAAGTTACGAAAAACAGAGTTAATAGACAAACCACTGTTGACAGCCACAATCAATCCGTTTGACACACCACAGCAACCTCCGTAGTGCATTTTAGGTCAAAATCCTGCCCCGTTTTTATTTTTAAGAAAATTTAATATTTGCCTTAAAAACAACCGTTTTTCGGCAAAAAATCAAAAAAAGCCCAGTACTCTGATATTCGCGCCGAAGAAGTGCAACTTTCACGCTTCGTCACGAACACACTCACGCTTCGTCACGAGCGCACGCTCTCCGAAGCGCGAAGAACAAAACTCTTCGTTATTTTGTTATCTTTAGCGAAGAGGGAAAATTTAAGCGCTCCGAAGCCCTCGTCTGTCCAGCGGACATCCACCACCCTCACTGAACTTTTTCGCCACTTGTTTGTTCTCATCAATTTCAACAACAATAACTAAGAGAAACGAACTCCGCCGAAGCACGAAAACAAAACTCTTCGTTATTTTGTCATATACAACGAAAAGTGGCGGACTTTCTGCCCGCCACTCACTTATTTATATATAAGACTCATCTAAATCTTAACATAAATACTTCCATCATACTCCATCGTATTGTTTGAAATAAATTTCACATCAAACGTTTCAGACCCATCACCGGAAAATATAATCTTCACTGTAGAATTGGATTCATTATAGACATAAGTAAAATTTTCTTCATGTTTTTCCACAGTTCCATCATAATATTCCAAATAGATATTCTTACCTGTTCCATCTGAATTAAATGTAACAGTATGTTTCCAATCCCCCTCATCGCATACCCAAGTACCTACTAATGGATTTGTGACCACAGGAGTTTCGGGAGTTGGATCAGGTTCAGGTGTTTCATCATCATCGTCATCACCACTGCAAGAAGCCATTGCAAAACTCAAAAGGACAGCAAAAAGTCCGAAACCAA
>Ga0233378_1000026_pt1 | contig 57087 bp, 54 predicted proteins | sample ElkDunMinimDraft_7_FD_180690 | JGI IMG/M metagenome (GOLD analysis project Ga0233378, IMG submission 180690) | Fecal eukaryotic communites from dung pellets of Tule Elk in California, USA - Elk Dung E4 | ecosystem: Host-associated > Mammals > Digestive system > Large intestine > Fecal | place... | reverse complement strand
AACAGGTAGAGCACGCGCATCAGGGCTGAGCCAAGTTGCGCAATGCCCTACTCAGGTACTGCAACGGGTCAATCCTCGAGCCGCGACAGCGGGATGGGTGCCGCCGGCTCCCTCTCGCGGTCACCGCTGCGATTGCCCAGCAGGCTGGCGGTAGCGGTCTGCAGGTAAGCATGCAGCTGACGTAGCAGTATCGGCTCATCTGCCGCCGACGCGACGCGTTCGCCGTCAGGTTCGCGACCCAGCCGATAGCGATACAGCCGCGCAGGCTGCTCCTTAGGCTGCACCAACACACGATCCCCCCGTATCAGCGCCACGGTCTGATCGCTGCCCGAAGGCTTGATGATGCCGAAGCCCGGATCGTCCGCAGCAAGGCTGAGCAGGTCGCGACCCCAGCACTGGTGCCGAACCTCGCCGCCGATCCGGCCCATGATGGTGGGCACTACGTCGACCTGGGTACCGACCACATCATGACGGCTGCCGAAGCGTTCGGCGATGCCTGGGGCGATCAGTAGCAGGGGCACGTGGAAGCGCAGCAGGTCCATCTCGGTGACCTGCTCCGGTGCGCCGAAGCCATGATCGCCGACCACCACGAACAACGTCTGCTTGAACCAGGGCTCTTCGCGGACCTGCTCGAAGAACTGCCCCAGCGCCCAGTCTGAATAGCGCATAGCGGTCAGATGCTGGTCCAGCGTACCGTGGCCTTCTACCGCGGTGACCGGCAGTTTCGCGGGCAGCGCATACGGGGTGTGGTTGGACAGCGTCTGCAGAAGTGCATAGAAGGGCGCACCATCATCGAGCTTGCTCAGTTCCTCGGCGGCGCGGGTGAACATGTCCTGATCGGATACGCCCCAGGTCGGATCGTCCACCACAGGGTCGATATAGTCGCCGCGGCCGATGAAACGGGTCATGCCCTGGTTGCTGAAGAAACCGGACTGGTTGTCCCAGGCAAAATCACCGTTGTAGACGTAAACATCGTTGAATGCTCGCGCGCTGAGTAATTGAGGCAGCCCAGAGAAGCGGTTGCCGCCTTCTGGCGTCTGCATCAGGTACTCGAAGCCTGGCAGGTTAGGAAAACAGGCCATGCTAGCGAACATGCCCTGGTGGGTATGGGTGCCATTGGAAAAGAAACGACTGAACAGCAAGCCTTCTTCGGCGAGGCGGTCGAAATACGGGGTGATGCCTTCCTGGCTACCCAGGGCACCGACGAAGCGCCCGGCGAAGCTTTCCATGAGGATCACCACCACGTTGCGCACCGGCAGCTGGCCGTCCGCCGGCGGCTGAAAGTCGCGACGGACCGCGGCCAACTCGGCGTCAACCAGCCGGTCGTTGGGGGTCAGCAGCATCTCGCGGGTGATCGCCTGCGCCTCTTCGGCCGGCAACGTCGCCTTCCAGCTGTTGTCGCGATGGCTGGAGAAACGGTTACGTGCGGCATCGTAGAGCGAAAGCGTGGCATTCAGGCCGAGATGGTTGGCAAAGGTCGACTCGGTAGTGAAGGCATCACCCCAGCGCAGGGGCGGTCCCTGACGCAACGTTCCACGCGCGGCCACCACGCAGACCAGCAGGATCAGCGTGAACACCGCCGCGCGGGTATACCAGGCTGAGCCGCTGCGGCTCACACGGACAGCCGGCACGTTGCGCGTCAGCCGCTCCAGCCAACCAAACAGCGCAAACATCGCTACGCTCGCCACACCCCAAGCGAGCAGAAGCTGCAGCACCGGGAAACCGTGCCAGAGCATGCTCAGCACGGTTGCCGGATCTTCCTGCAGATACTGGAATATCAGGCTGTTGAGTCGCTGGTGAAACTCGCGATAAAAGTTCAGCTCAATCAGCCCGAGCAGGATCGCCACGCTGGCGCAAAAACCCAACCAAAGCCGCAGCAGGCGCCGGCTGGCCATCGCACGTGTACTGATTACGGCGAGCAGCAGCGGCACAAGCATGTACACCGTTACCCGCAGGTCGAAACGCAAGCCGTTGCCGAACGCTTCAACGAAGCTGATCAGCGGCGTGCTGCCAATCAGCTCGCGGTTGAACAGCAACAAGCCGGTGCGCAGCAGGGCGAACATCGTCAGCAGCGCAATTGCGCTGGCAGCAGTGAAGAGCAGATGCGAGGCAAGACCACCATTTGACACAGGGCGGGCACGGCTGACGCCGCGCGAGAAGAAGCGCATGGGATGTCCTTTCAGAAAATGCCAATCAGAGCAGAATCACGCCCCAGACCACACTAACCGGGCACAGCGATAGTAGCTGCGCGGCACTGCCATGTCTTGGCCCGTGTCGAGAGCGGATGCAATTCCAGCGATATGCGATCGACGGTCGCCTCGATGGCGGACTTGAGCAGACGATCAGGCCGAGAAACACCACGTCGATCACCGCGCACGCTCGACGCGGCTGACATCGAGCAGCACGAACAGCACGAACTAGCACGTTGAGCAGCGTCCGTTTGACGGAAACCCCGCGTCCCGGGCATTGCCCAGCCAATGAATAGCAGGCACCGAGAATGCCCGCCGTGGTCTGACATCCAGGTTTTACCTCACCACGCCCCATGCCACGCCCGCAGGTACTTCAATATCTGGGGGCGCGCTAAATGAGCTTCTGGCTCGATTTCAAAGATTGGCATATGTTTTCGCGCGCCCCGGTAATCCTGACGGTGGTACTTGTCCCGCACAACCTAGCGCCGTCCCCGTCGCAAGGCGCGAACGCCCTCGATCACCAGCAACAGAATCGCCGCCCAGATCGCGCCGTAGGTCAGCCACTGCTTCGGCGCGATGCTCTCGCCGAGCAGCAGCGCCACTACCACCAGCAGCACTGGCTCGACATAGCTGAGCAGGCCGAACAGCGCGAGGTTCAGCCGCGTGGCGACAATCATCAGCGCCAGCGCCAGCGCACTGAGGGCGCCGAGTCCGAAGATCAGCAGCTGTAACCGTGGGCTGTCCACAACCTGCTGCAGGGTAGCGCCATCGGCGAGGGCGAAGGTGGCGGCGACCGGCAGGCTGATCACCAGGTCCAGCCACAGGCCACCGAGGCTGGCCGTGCCGATCCGTCGGCGCAGGATGAAGTAACAGGGATAGCCCAGGGCAACCACCAGCACCGGCCAGGACAGCGACGAAGCGAGCAGCAGTTCATTGCCGACACCCACCAGGGCCAGCAGGCAAGCCAGTCGTTGCAGGCGGCTGATCGACTCACCGAACACCAGCCACCCGGTAAGTACCAGCGTCAGCGGCAGCAGAAAATAGCCGAGAGAAACATCCAGTCCATGGCCGTTGATCGGCGCCCACATGAACAGCCAGAGCTGCACCCCGACCAGCGCCGAGGACGCCGGCAGTGCCAGCCACAGCCGCGGCTCGCTGGGAATCCGCACGAGAATCTCCCGCACTTCACCCCAACGCCCCAGGCCGAGCAACAGCACCGCCAGGCACGGCGCGGTGAGCAGGATGCGCCAGCCGTAGATCTGCTGGCCAGTGAGCGGTTCGAGCAGAGACGTGTAGTAGTACAGCGTGGCGAACAGCAGCGACGCCGCAAGCGAACTGGCTACGCCCGGCAGACTGTTCCGGCTTTGCATAAGGGCTCCAGCAATTCGAAGAAACGGAACAGACGATGGGCAGCTGCGTTGTTCTACCGCCCTTGGTCGCCCCAAGGGGCGGCCACTTCGACTAGGCGCCGACAACCCCTTGCTTGAGAGGCTGCAGCAAGCTGAACAACGTGACGACAATGCCAATGATCAAGGAAGTCGATCCGAGGGTCCAGGGTAAAACGCTGTTGCTCAGACCGCTGCAGTGCGCGCCGCAGACGCTTTTGTGAGCAGGCGAATACCGCGAATGCCCTGGGCGCTCTCGATGGCCAGACAGGCACTGGCGACCTCGGCAGCCACCCGCGCATGGGCATAGGCAATGCTCTCCAGCAGAGCGGCGCTATGCGCGAAGAAGGGTATCGGTTCGCCCGGCTCACCCTTCAGCTGCGGACAGCGCAAACGCAGATAGCCACCCAGAGTGCCGCCGTCTAGAAAAGGCTGCGCGATACCGTCCGCCTTGGCCAGCAGACGCAGCGCCAGCTCCTGGTAACGCACCAGCGCATCTTGGCTGAGCCTGTCGGAGCGGGCATCGCCACGCCTGCGGTGGTCGAGCAGAAAGCGCCTGGCCACCTCACGACGCTCGGCCAGTTGCGAATAGTCGGGGTACAGCGCACTCAGCTGCAACAGCAGGCGGCCGGCCTGGCGTGCCGCCTCGTCACCACGTGCCAGGGTGCATTCAAGCCGGCGGCGGTACAGCGACGCCGCCTGCGCCAGCAGCTGCCGCGCCGGCGTCTCGTTCTTTTCGATCCGCCGGTACAACGGCTCGTGCAGCTCCGGGACTATCTGTTCACGCTCGCTCAGCAAGGTCGTTTCTCCCCAGCGGGCCCAGCCGAGGCCGTGTGCGAGCACGCCACGCTGCTGCTCTTCCAGTTCGGCGTTCTGCCAGGCCCGGATGATTTCCGGAGACTGCTGACGCAACGCGTCTACGGCCGCCTGCCAGCTCAGCTCGCCATGCCCCGGTTGCAGCGCCAGGTACAGCGGCAACCATGGCTCGGCGCGCCATTGGCGGCCACTCCACTCCTGCAGCTGATCGAGCGCCTGCTCGCGTTGATCGTTGGTCTTCAGCAAGGTCTGGCTGTCCTGCAGCTGGGCGCTCTGAGGGTCCAGCCCCAGATTGGCGTAGTAGGCCAGCGTTACCCGTTCGCAGTGATCGGCGAATCGGACGAACAGCGAGGCCGCGGCACGCGTGTCGTGCACCTGCCCCGCAGCCTGCAGCGCCTCCGCCTGCTTAATGCGGTCGAGATCAGCCGGATGGGTGTCCCAATAACGGGTAGCGTATTCCTCAAGGCCTTGCTCGATGGTCTGCAAAACATTCTCATCCAGGCGCGAAGCCATCAACGCGGTGGCTTCCGGCATGTTGCGCAGCAGGCGGCGTTCACGCCAGATGCTGCCGTTTTTCTGATCGACCTCCTGCCAGGCGTGGGACAACGTACGCAGGCGCAGGGAGGTCTGACGGAACACCCCGCTGCCGCTGATCAGTGCCTCGTAGCGGTCGGCATCGAACTCCATCTGCCGCGACAGCGAGCGCGACAGGCGAAAGCTCAACCAGAATCCGGCCCGCATCAGCCGTCGCGACGCTTCAATACCGAACAGCCCGAGCCGCAACCCCAGTGGAAGCGGGAACCACAGGTCGCGCTCCGTCCACTCTTCCAGACGGTCGTCCCAGGCATCGCGCGTATGGCCGCGCACTTCGAGCCAGGCGTTGACGTGGTTGATCAAATAGCTGCTGCGCATACCCAGGCGCTGGGCGAAGTGGCCAAACTCGTGAGCCAGCACGCCCACGAACTGCTGCACGGTCAATCCCGCCACCAGCGACATGCCGATGGTCAGCACCTTGTCGCCGGAACGGAATCCACGCCAGCCATCGGCAAAATGCACACTGGCGTTCACTTGGGCCGACAGCTGTACCGCAACTGGCGGCTGCAGCCCCATGGCCTGGCAGAGCTGTTCAATCAGCTGGTGCAACCGCGGCTCGGTCTTGAGGTCCAGCACGAGCTCTGGCTCGGCTGCTGCCTTCCAGGTGAACAGTGGCCGCGCCAGGAACAGCAGCACCACACCGCCGCTCACCGCCGGAATCACGTAGGCAAACAGCTTCAACCAGGCGCCATAACCATCCAGATAGACATGCACGTGGCTGAGGTACCAGCCCAAGCTCACGGCCAGGGCGATGACCAGGCCGGCGTAGAGTGCGGGAATCAGCAGGCAGCAGAGCGTCACCAGCAGCACATGGGCGACGTAGCGACGGCTGGGCTGAGAGCGCTCAAGCCCCATCTGAGCCAAGGCCTGTAGCGGCTGCAGCGGATCAGCAGCAATAGCCGGTTCGCTTGCTTCGATGCGAGTCTCCAGCCCAGCCGCCTCGAACCGCTTGCGCAGGGTTTCGGCACTGGCGCGATCCAACCCTTGCTTGAGCAACCGTGCAGCAGGAGGTAACAGCGCCTGGGCCTGGTCGGCGGACAGCTTCATCTGCTCCATCAGTCGCTGACGGATGGCCTCGTTGGAACACCCCTGGGTTGCCCGCCCCGTCAGTATCAGCCGAAATTTCATGTGCCTCTGCTCCCCGAGATCAGAGGCGCAGATTAGCAAGGCGACGACAGGCCAGGCGGTGCCTCGACGTGGCCTGAGAAAGGCGTCACGCTCTGGGTCTACTTACCTGACGAAGAATAAAAACGAGCACGCTGCCGTAATGCCCAGGCCGCCAAGCGAGAGCATATGGCCGGCCCGCAGTTACGGGCCGCTCGCCCCGACCACCTCGCTGGTTATCAGGGCTCCACCTGACTCCACTGCTTATTCAGACGCTTGTCGGATACCGGCAGCTTGGTTCCCAATTGCTGCGCCCAGAGCGAGACGCGATATTCCTCGAGCATCCAGCGATAGAGGCCGAGCGCAGGGTCGTGCTTGCCCTCCTGCTGATGCTTTTTCAGGCGTGCCTGGTACTGCTCCCAATACCCCGCCAGCTCGCCGGACCAAACACGATCACGCTGCACTTGCGCGCCGATCTTCTCGAAACGCTGCTCGACGGCCTTGAGGAAACGTGGGTACTCCTTGAGCCACTCGGCCGGTGTTTCGCGGACGAAGCCGGGATAGACGAGGCTGGCCAACTGCGCCTTGATGTCGTTGAGCGCTACCGCCTGGGCCAGGTCGATCTTGCCCTTGAAGCGCTTCTGCAGGCTGTGCCAGAGCTTGAGAATATCCAGCACCAAGCGTGCCAAGCGCTCGGCGTGGGCAGACCAGTCGCCGCGTTTCTTCTCGGCCAACGACGCCAGAGCAGCACCGTCGCGCGGCAGCAGGGTTTCGCCATCGAGGATGCAGCTGTCCAGGCTCGCCAGCAGGATGTCCTCGACCAGCGCGTCTACCTTGCCCATCTCGCGATAGAGCAACCCCATTTCGGTCAGCCCTGGCAGCTTGTTGCGCAGGTACTTGGCCGGCTCGGCAAGTTGCTGCAGCAGCAGGCGCTGCAGAGCCCGACGGTGCTGGTAATCAGCCTCGGCCTGGGTCGGGAAACGGCCTTCCTTGACCACGCCACGCTCTTCAACGAGCGCCGGGTAAACAGTCATGGAAAGCCCGGCCATCTTCGCCTGGGCTTTTTCCGCTATCTGTGCAAAGCCCTTGGCCTCGACCGGCTTTTGCTCGGCTTTCTGCTGGGGCGGTGCCAATGCGGCCTGACTGGCTTCGGCAAAGCGCGCAGTGAGTTCGGCCAGATCGCGGCCTTCGCCAAGGAACTTGCCGCGGGCGTCGACCACTTCGATGTTCATCTTCAAATGACCGTCGAGCCCGGCGGCGGCTTCGCGCCATGCCTCTTCCGGCACGCGGGCACCGGTCATACGCAGCAGTTCGCGGCCCAGCGCCTCGGTCAGCGAGCCCTCGCCGAAGGAGATCTTCGCCAGCGCCGCGCCGACGAAATCCGGCACCGGCACAAAGTTCTTGCGCAAGGCCTTTGGCAGGTTGCGCACCAGCGCCACGGCCTTGGTTTCCAGCAGCCCCGGCACCAGCCAGTCGAGCCGCTCGGCGCGCAACTGTGGCAACAGCGGTGCAGGCACACGCAGGGTGACACCGTCACGTGGGTGGTTAGGCTCGAAGTGATATTCCAGCGGCAGTTGCAGCTCGCCGATGCGCAGATGGTCTGGGTAATGCGCAGCAGTGACTTCGCTGGCATCGCGCGCGAGCACATCCTCCTCGCGCATGATCAGCAGTTGCGGGTCCTTGGCACTTTCGCGCTTGTACCAATTGTCAAAGCTGGCGGTCTGGTAGATGTCCGCCGGCAGGCGCGCATCGTAGTAGCCGAACAGGGTTTCCTCGTCCGCCAGGATGTCGCGGCGGCGAGCCTTGGCTTCCAGCTCATCCATACGCTCAAGCAGCTCGCGGTTGGCTGAGAGCGCACGGGCGCGGCTGGTGATTTCACCGCGCACCAGACCTTCGCGAATAAAGAGTTCACGGGCTGCGGGCGGGTCGATTGGACCGTAGTGCACCGGTCGCCTGCCGACCACAATCAGGCCGTAGAGGGTAATCTGCTCGTATGCCACCACCTGGCCGCGCTTCTTCTCCCAATGCGGCTCGAAGTGGTTCTTCTTGATCAGGTGCCCGGCCAGGGGCTCGATCCATTCGGGTTCGATCTTCGCCACCATGCGGGCGAACAGCTTGGTGGTTTCCACCAGCTCGGCGGCCATCAGCCAGTTGGGCTTCTTGCGGCCGATCACGCTTGAAGGGTGCACCCAGAAGCGCCGCTGGCGCGCACCGAGGAAATCACCGTCTTCGGTCTTGTGGCCGATCTGGCTGAGCAGGCCGGCGAGGATCGCCTTGTGCACCGCGGCGTAACCCTTGGCCTTTTGCGCGGCTTCGCTGGCCTCGGCCTGCTGGCGGAGGATGACGTTGACCTTGGTGTCTTTGGTCGGGATGGGTTGGGTGGCGGCCTCGGCCGACCGCGTGGAAGAGGCTTCGGCATTTTCCATCCTGCGCTTGTCTGCTGCCTTGGTCCCGCCGAGCTGGAGCTCACGCGCGATCAGCAGTAGCTGGCGGTGTGCATCGCGCCATTCGCGCAGGCGCAGATAGTTGAGGAAGTTCTTCCGGCACCAGCTACGCAGCGCTCCGGAGCCCAGCTCCTGACGCTTCTCCTCGAAGCCGCGCCAGAGGTTGATCAGCGCGGCGAAATCCGAATCAGGGTCTTTCCACTGGGCATGCGCCTGGTCGGCAGCCTGCTGACGGTCGGCCGGTCGCTCGCGCACGTCCTGCACAGACAGCGCACTGGCGACGATCAGCACCTCCTCGAGACTGCCCTGCTGCGCCGCTTCCAGCAGCATGCGGCCCAGCCGTGGGTCGATGGGCAGGCGCGCCAGTTGCCGACCGAAAGGCGTCAGCTGGTTTTCGCGATTGACCGCCGAAAGCTCCTGCAACAGATTGAAGCCATCGCTGATGGCCCTGCCGTCCGGCGGTTCGATGAAAGGGAAATCCTGAATGTCGCCCAGGCGCAGGTGCAGCATTTGCAAAATGACCGCGGCGAGGTTGGTACGCAGGATTTCCGGATCGGTAAATTCCTGGCGGCTGAGGAAATCCTCCTCGCTGTACAGACGGATGCAGATGCCTGCCTCGACCCGCCCGCAGCGACCCTTGCGCTGGTTGGCGCTGGCCTGGGATACCGCTTCGATGGGCAGCCGCTGGACCTTGGCGCGGTAGCTGTAGCGGCTGATGCGGGCGGTGCCGGAGTCGATCACGTAACGGATGCCCGGTACGGTCAACGAGGTTTCCGCAACGTTGGTGGCCAGCACGATCTTGCGCCCGGCGGCAGGACGGAAGATGCGCTGCTGCTCGGCCGGACTCAGCCGGGCGTACAGCGGCAGCACCTCGGTGAAGCGCAGGTTGGCCTTGCGCAACATCTCGGCGGCGTCGCGAATCTCCCGCTCACCCGGCAGGAACACCAGCACGTCGCCGGGACGCTGGCCGATGGACTTTTCGTGGGCCTCGATTTCATCCAGTGCAGCGAGGACACCCTGGTCGACTGTCAGGTCATCCTCGACGCGGTTACCGTCCTCGTCGGTCTCGGCGGCCAGCGGGCGGTACCAGGTGTCCACCGGGTAGGTGCGACCAGACACTTCGATGATTGGCGCATCATCGAAATGTTTGCTGAAGCGCTCGAGGTCGATGGTGGCCGAGGTGATGATGACCTTCAGATCCGGCCGACGCGGCAGCAGCGTCTTGAGAAAACCCAGCAGGAAGTCGATGTTCAGCGAACGCTCGTGGGCCTCGTCGACGATGATGGTGTCGTACTTTTCCAGGAAGCGATCATGCTGGGTTTCGGCCAGCAGAATGCCGTCGGTCATCAGCTTGATCAGGGTGCTTTCCTTGCTCTGATCCTCGAAGCGCACCTGATAACCGACCAACTCACCCAGCGGCGTGCCTATTTCCTCGGCAACACGTGTAGCGACGCTACGCGCCGCCAGACGGCGCGGCTGGGTGTGACCGATCAGCCCGTGCACACCACGACCGATCTCCAGGCAGATCTTCGGCAACTGGGTGGTCTTGCCCGAGCCGGTTTCGCCGGCGATCACCAGCACCTGATGCTTTTCCAACGCAGCCTTGATCTCGTCGCGCTTGGCCGCGATGGGCAGGGCATCGTCGTAGCGGATGACCGGGACACTCCGGCGACGCGCCTCGACCTTGGCTGCCGAGGCCTGGAAACGCTCGAGCCACTGTCCGAGCTTATCCTCGTCGGGCCTCTTCCTGAGCTCGTGCAGCTGCCGGCGCAGGCGATGACGGTCAGCGCTGAAGGCCTGGTCGAGATTCTTGTGCAAGGTGTCGAAATCGGGCGTTGCGTCGGTCATGGACAGCCGTGGGGCAATTCGTGAAGGACGCAATTGTCGCAGATATGGCCGCCAAGCGGAGGCGTGGGGTTGACGGTTACGCCGCTCGGGCATGGCACGATACGCCAAGCCCGAGCGGTGGGGCGGCTAAAGAGGTCGAGCGGCGGACTGCGCCAGCGCTCGTTGCATCAGACGCGGAACTGGCCGACCAGCCCCTGCAGGCGCTCGGTGAGCGCGTTCAGGTCGCGCGCAGTCTGCGCGCCCTGTTCCGCATCGCTGGCGACCACGTCTACCGCATCGGCAATCTGGTGCACGCTGCGGTTGATCTCTTCGGCTACCGCGGTCTGTTCCTCGGCGGCGCTGGCGATCTGGGCGTTCATCGAATTGATGGTGCCTATCAGGGCGGCGATCGCATCGAGGGACTCGCCTGCCTGGTTGGCCTGTTTCTGCGTGCTTTCGCCCTTCTCCCCGGCGCGCAGCATGGTAGCCACGGTGTTTGAGGTGGCGCCCTGCAGCCGATCGATCATGCCCTGGATCTCGCCAGTGCTCTGCTGGGTACGGCTGGCCAATGCGCGAACCTCGTCGGCGACCACTGCGAAGCCACGCCCTGCCTCGCCAGCGCGAGCGGCCTCAATGGCTGCGTTGAGGGCCAGCAGGTTGGTCTGTTCGGCGATGGCGCGAATCACATCGAGCACGCCGACAATGCCTTTCACATCCTGTTGCAGCCCTTCCAGCGACTCGCCGCTGCCGCGCAGCTCGACCACCAGCTCGTGGATGTGACGGATGCTTTGGTCGACCACATTCTTGGCAAGCTGGCCTTGCTGGTCGGTCTGACGCGCCGCCTCGGCGGCCCGCTGTGCGCTCATCGCCACTTCACCGGCTGCCGCAGACATTTCGTTGATCGCGGTGGCCACCTGATCGGTCTCGCTACGCTGGCTGGCCATGGCCTGCTCCGAGCGCTGCGCCTGGCTGGCCACCGCGCCAACCAGACCACCCAGCTGGCTGGTGGTACCGGCTACTTGCTGCACCAGGGAGTGGATTTTCTCGACGAAACGATTGAACGACCGCGCCAGATCGCCCAGCTCGTCCTGACTGGTGATCGGAAGGCGCTGAGTAAGATCGCCGTCCCCCTGGGCCATGTCGTCCAGGTTGGCCTTGAGCAGCAGAAGCGGGCGCAGCAGCGCGTTGCTCATCACTATTGCCAGCAAGCCCATCAGCACCAGCAGCGCGATGGCAGAGCCAAGCATGATGGCAACCAGCGTGTCGATGCGCTGCTGGAACTCCGCGCGTGCCGCTTGGACATCACGCTCGACGCCATCGAGGTTGAGTGCCGTGCCGAAAACCATGTCCCACTTGGGCAGGTGCAGCGAGTAGCCGACCTTGGGCACGATCACCCTGTCGGCGCCAAGCATGAAGCTGTAGTGCACGTAGTGGGTGCCTTCGATGCCCGCCCGGACCAGTTCGCGAATCGGAAACTTGCCTTCGGCGTCCCTGAACTCGTAGAAGCTCTCGCCAATCCGGTCGCCGGTATTTCCCTGAAAAAGCCGTAGGGTCTTGCTGTCATACCCCCAGAAGTAGCCTTCGGTACCGTAGTTCAGCTCCTGCAGCACGGCTACCGCCTCGTCGCGCGCGCGCATATCCATAGAGGCGGAAGCCTCATAGATCGTCTTGATGGCGTTGTAACCAATGTCCACGTAATGCTTGAGCTCTGCCTGCCGATCCCGGATCAGGCTCTGGCGGGTCTGCGTTTCCTGCTCCGCAGCCAGATGCTGCAACCGCATGACCGTTATTCCGCTGAGCAGAATCGCCAGCAAAAGAATGGGCCCAAGGGCCAACAGCAGAAGTTTTGTTCGAAGTCGCAGATTGAGCAGCATTTATTATTCCTAAAGTTGAAGCCACCATTACCCCGTAAAGCGACGGCAGTGCAGGAACGCTTAAGCCTTTCGGCTAATGGCACGGATTATTTAACCCGCCGCACAAAAAAATCCGGCCCTAGCGCTTCTGCACCGCCGCTGATGCCTGTGGCTTCACATCCTTGGACGCCCTGCCCATCCCCATAAAAAAGCCCCGCACAGTTCGCACTGGCGGGGCTTTCGTCCTGATGCATCAACTAACGGCAGTGGCGAGCTTTTTCAGCTCCTCGTCGCGTAACTCGCGGCGCAGGATTTTGCCAACGTTGGTAGTCGGCAGGCTGTCACGGAACTCGACGTATTTGGGGCGTTTGTACCCGGTCACGTTGTCATGCATGTGCTGCATGACCTGCTCCTTCGTCAAACTTTCGCCAGGCCGGCTCACCACGAACAGCTTGATCGCCTCGCCCGCTCGCTCGTCGGGTACGCCGATGGCGGCACATTGAAGTACGCCCGGCAAGGTAGCCAGTACGTCTTCCAGTTCGTTGGGGTACACGTTGAAACCGGACACCAGAATCATGTCTTTCTTGCGGTCGACGATGCGCATGTAGCCATCGTCCTGGATGATGGCGATGTCACCGGTCTTGAGCCACCCGTCCGCATCAAGGATTTCATCGGTGGCTTGCGGCCGCTGCCAGTAGCCCTTCATCACCTGCGGCCCTTTTACGCAGAGCTCACCGATGGCCCCGATGGGCAGCTCGTTGCCCTGGTCATCGATCACCTTGCACAGAGTGGACGGCATTGGAATGCCGATGGTACCGACCTGGTTGTTCTGGAAAGGGTTGACCGACACCACCGGCGCGGTTTCGGTCATGCCGTAGCCTTCGCAGATGGTGCAGCCGGTGACCGCCTGCCAGCGCTCGGCGGTAGCCAGCTGCAATGCCATGCCGCCGGAGAAGGTCGCCTTCAGCCCGGAGAAGTCCAGCTTGCGGAAAGCTTCACTGTTGTACAGCGCGACGAACAGCGTGTTCAGCCCAACGAACCCGGTGAAGCGATACCTGCCCAGATCCTTGATGAAGGTCGGCAGATCGCGGGGGTTGGTGATCAGCACGTTGTGCGCGCCGATAAACATCATGGTCATGCAATGGAAGGTGAATGCATAGATGTGATACAGCGGCAGCGGCGCGATCATGACTTCGCACCCCTGGCCCAGCCCTGCGCCCATCAAGCCGCGGCACTGCAGCATGTTGGCGATGATGTTGCGGTGGGTGAGCATGGCGCCCTTGGCGACCCCGGTGGTGCCGCCGGTGTATTGCAGCACGGCAACATCATTGCTCTGCGGATTGGCTTCCCGTACGGCCTTGCCCCGCCCAAGCGCCATGGCGTCGTTGAACCGGATCGCGCTGGGGAGGTTGTAGGCTGGCACCATTTTCTTCACGTGCTTGACCACGATGTTGACCAGCATCCGCTTGAGCGTGGGCAGCATGTCACCGACTTCTGTAATGACGATGTGCCTGATACCGGTTTTAGGCACTACTTCCTGGGCCAGGTGAGCCATGTTGGCCAGGCAGACCAGGGCCTTTGCGCCCGAGTCGTTGAATTGGTGCTCCAATTCCCGCACGGTATACAGCGGGTTGGTGTTGACCACGACCAGCCCGGCACGCATGGCGCCGAAAACCACGACGGGGTACTGCAGCAGGTTGGGCAGCTGCACGGCGATGCGGTCGCCCGGCTGCAGGTCGGTGTTCTGTTGCAGGTAGGACGCAAAATCTCCAGAGAGCTTGTACAGCTCGCCGTAGGTCAGTGTCGTGCCGAAGTTGCTGTATGCCGGTTTGTCCGCGAAGTGCTCGCAGGACTGTTTGAGGACAATCTGGATGTTCTGGTACTCATCAGGATCGATCTCGCTGTTGATCCCGACGGGATATTTATCCTTCCAGAAGTTCTCGGTCATGAAACCTACTCCAAAGCGACACTTTGCTGCCATTGACGGCTATTTTGTTGTGTTCTGTTAACTTTTGTATCGTAAATACGACAAAAGCAGATCGAGGTTATCAGCTTTAAAACGAGCCGAACAGGGTCGACAAGGACACAAATCGACACAAAGTGACCAATCAACGATGACTGGTCACCTCGTGAAAGTTGCAAATAAGAGCACGTTTCGGCAGTTCAAGCCAGATCGCGCAGCTCTCGCCGAAGGATCTTGCCAACCGGTGTCATCGGCAGGGAGTCGCGAAGTACATAGTGGCGTGGCACTTTGTAGCCGGTGAAATTCTCACGGCAATAGACTTGCAAGGTTTCGATGGTCAGACCGGCGTCGTGGGGCACCACGAACAGCTTAACCGCCTCGCCGGACTTCTCATCCGCCACACCCACCGCAGCGCAAGCAGCGACCTGTGGATGGGCCATCACCACATCCTCGATCTCGTTCGGATAGACGTTGAAGCCAGAGACGATGATCAAATCCTTCTTGCGGTCGACGATACGCACATAGCCGTCGGCATCAATGACGGCGATATCACCGGTTTTCAGCCAGCCTTCACTGTCCAGCACCTCTTCGGTCGCTTCCGGACGCTGCCAATAGCCCTTCATCACCTGCGGCCCCTTCACGCAGAGTTCGCCACGTTCACCCAGCGGCAACTCATTACCCTCGTCATCGATTACCTTGAGCAGCGTGCCCGGCACCGGCAACCCGACCGTTCCCAGCCGCATCATCGCGCCGTAGGGGTTGGCACATACCACAGGTGCAGTTTCAGTAAGACCGTAACCTTCGCCCACTTGGCACCCGGTTATCTGCTTCCAGCGATCCGCTACGGCGGACACCAGTGCAGTGCCACCGGAGTTGGTTGCTTTCAGAGCAGAAAAGTCGATCTTGTGGAAGTCACGATGCGCCATCAATGCAACAAACAGGGTGTTGAGTCCGAGAAAAGTCGTGAACCTCCAGCGCTGCAGCTCCTTGACGAACCCGTCGATGTCACGGGGATTGGTGATCAACACGTTATGGTTGCCAATTACCATCATGCACATGCAGTTCACGGTAAAGGCATAGATGTGATAAAGCGGCAGCGGCGCAATCATCACCTCCTGACCTTCACCGATCACCGGCTGGCCATCGGCGCCACGCTGCTGCATGTTCGCCCGCACCTGCTGCATGTTGGCCACAAGGTTACCGTGGGTAAGCATCGCGCCTTTGGCAACGCCAGTGGTACCGCCGGTGTATTGCAGCACCGCCACCTGATCGAGGCTCAGCGGCACCGATCTAAGGCTGTGCCGGGCACCGTCATGCAACGCCTGTTTGAAGGATACGGCTTGCGGCAAGTGATATTCCGGCACCATCTTCTTTACGTGCTTGACGACGGCATTGACCAGCAAGCCCTTCAACGCAGGCAACATGTCGCCGATGCGCGCCTCGACAAGAAATTCGATTTCGGTGTCGGGCAACACCTCCTGCACCAGCTTGCCGAAGGTATTGAGATAGATCAGAGCCCGGGCACCTGAATCCTTGAACTGGTGGCGCATCTCTCGTGCGGTGTACAGCGGGTTGGTGTTGACGACGACCAGCCCGGCCCGCAAGGCACCGAACACCGCGATTGGATATTGCAGAAGGTTGGGCATCTGCACGGCGATGCGATCCCCAGGCCTCAGATCCGTGTGATTCTGCAACCAAGCGGCGAAGGCCGCGGTATAGCGTTCCAGCTCGGCGTAGGTAAGCGTAACGCCCATGTTGCTGAATGCCGGGCAGTTGGCAAAAGCCTTGCAGGAGCGCTCGAACACCTCCACCACCGAGCAGTAGGTACCCATATCCACATCGTTGGGCACGCCTGCTGGGCGTTTGTCATTCCAGAAGTCAGGTTGCATTTTTATTGGCCTCTATACCTGAGAGTGACTGGCCCACGCACGGTGGACTGTGCACGAACTTAACAGCTCCATCCTTGCAGACAATAGCCGCAGCGGTGTAATCAGTGACGTGAATCTTCCAACACGGGTTGCGCTGCTTCGGTAACCCGCACCGCCTCCAAGGCACCGAACATCGCATGCCAAAGCTTAGAAGCGAGGCACCCCGGGACAAAGACCGCGACATCCTTCTAGAATGCAGCCGCAGCGCAGGCACCAGTCGCGTCGATAACTTGTCTGACCAAACGAACCTTCAGGGCGCGACGCGCCAGCGATCCAGCCCCATACCGAGGAAACTTGATGACCACCATCAGCAATACGCCGTACTCCGCCCTGGAAGTTGGCCAGACGGCTCGCTTCGAGAAGACTATTGGCGAGCGCGACATTCAGCTGTTCGCCGCGATGTCTGGCGACCGCAACCCGGTTCACCTGGATGCCGAGTTTGCCCGGGGCACGCTGTTCAAAGAGCGCATTGCCCACGGAATGCTCAGCGGCGCGCTTATCAGCGCCGCGGTGGCCTGCACCCTGCCAGGCCCAGGCACCATCTACCTGGGCCAGACCATGCGCTTCGCACGGCCTGTGAAAATCGGCGACACCATTACCGTACGGGTAGAAATCCTCGAAAAGCTGCCAAAAAACCGCGTGCGCGTCGGCACCAATGTGTTCAATCAGAACGAGGAACTGGTAGTAGAAGGCGAAGCGGAAGTGTTGGCACCGCGCCGACCGGAAACCGTCGAACTGAAAGAGTTGCCACAGATATCCTTCGGTTGATGGCTGCCGGCTGCCAGCAAACGATGGCAGCCAGGATCAAGAACCTGAAGGCAAAAAAAAGGGCGACCTAAGTCGCCCAAATGCCTTGCGTGCCCTATGCCCTGACCGGATCAGCGCTTTTTCTGCGCATCCTGCCAGATGAAATATCCGAAACCGCCGAGGAAGGCGACCATCAGGCCGACCGTGACGACCCCTGCGAGTACCACATTATCGACGAACATGATTTCTTCCCTCCGAGCCATTTCGCTATCTGATGGCTGCACGTTACCGGGCTAATCGCGAGATTAAATTGACCAAGGTCAATAGCAGGCAAGCGCCCGTCGAGCGGGGACCGATCTGCTGATCTGGATCAAAAAAAGAGGCCTAGGGGAGAAAGCCAGGCGTTAACCGCGCCCGATTAACGCCGGCGCAGAATGAAATGGATACAGAAGACCGAAGGAGCCCGCAGATCAGCGTTAACGCTTTTTTCCGGGCTTTTTCTTTTTCGATTTGCCGAGCGGCTTGGCTTTGCCCAACGGCAAGGCCTGCTCGAACGCCTGGCGCATTTCAGCAAGGCGCTTGTCGTTGAGGTCATGGATGCGTTTCTCGCGCTCAGCGCCGAGATCGATCAGTTTGACGTCACTACTCATGCTTCAGACTCGTGGCGAATCAGACGGAAAGTCAGGTTCAGGCGGGGCGTGGTTACCTTGCTCGTCCTGGCTATCTGGTGCTGCCAATAATGCTGGGTTGCACCGCTCATGACCAGCAGCGAGCCATGTTCAAGTTCAAGCGAATGCTCGATGCGGTTAACGCCCTTGCGCCGAAAATCCATACGCCGGACCGCACCGAGACTGAGCGAGACGACCACCGGTTCAGGACCGAGAGCCGCTTCGTCGTCACTGTGCCAGCCCATCGCATCCTGCCCGTCGCGATAAAGGTTGAGCAATACGCCATTGAGCGGCTGACCCAGCTGCTGCTCGAGCCGCTGGCGAATCTCGTTTAACAAGGGCGTCCAGGGCAGCGGCGCATGGGCATGGCCCGAGTAGCGGTAGTGCGCATCGGCATCCCCATACCAGGCAACCTGCCGCGGTACGGTGAAGGTTCGCCCGTAGAGTTTCAGTTCAGGCTGGTCCCAAGGCGTCCGCTCCAACAATTCGCGCAACCATTGCTCCCCGCGTCCCGCATCGACCCACTGCGGCTGGTAGCGAAGCTGCTTTTGGAGCCAGTCAACTGTCACAGGTGCGGGGGGCAAATCAGACCTCGACATTGACCCAGCGCCCCTGGCGTGGGAGGTCATCAGGGTCAATGCAGTCATCCGCAACGAGCTCATCTTCCTCCGGCTCGCCAGCAACCCGGACGCGGCGTTGCCGGCGACGTTGCTCCTCGCTCTGCATCTGCACATTGTCCTGAGGATGGCGACGATCCAGGCTGATCGCACTTTCATTGGCGCTCGCCTGCACGGGGGCGACCGGCTGTGTCTGCGGGCGCGGCTTGACGACATCCTGCTGGGCCGTGACCTGGATAACGCCTGAGGGTATGGGTGGCAGCATCTTCGATCTCCATTCTCCGATTGACCAGCTCAGGGCCAGCCGACTTTAGGTTTTTTGTTGTGTCCGCCGCTAACCGCCCCGCAGCGGGAAATAGCGATACCCTAAGCTACCGTTGTTCGATCTGCATCTGTCGTCGCCCTGACGACAGGGTTCCGTTACCATAGCGCGCTTTTTTTCATAGCGGGAGGCAGCATGGCGCAGCAGTATCTACCGGGACAACGCTGGATCAGCGACAGCGAAGCTGAACTCGGCCTTGGAACCATCCTGATGCTCGACGGACGGATGCTTACCGTGCTCTACCCTGCGACAGGTGAAACCCGCCAGTATGCAGCCCGCAGCGCTCCGCTGACGCGAGTACGCTTCGCCCCGGGTGACGAGATCACCCATTTCGAAGGCTGGAAAATGACCGTGCGCGAAGTCGAGGACATCGACGGCCTGCTGGTCTACCACGGTCTCACCGCGGAAAACGAAGCCTGCACCCTTCCTGAAACCCAACTATCGAACTTCATCCAGTTTCGCCTGGCCAGCGACCGCCTGTTTGCCGGGCAGATCGACCCGCTGAACTGGTTCAAGCTGCGCTACCACACTCTGGAAAACCAGAGTAAACAGCTGACCTCCTCGCTGTGGGGCCTGGGTGGCGTGCGTGCGCAACCCATCGCGCACCAACTGCATATCGCCCGCGAAGTCGCCGATCGTATCGCGCCGCGCGTGCTGCTGGCCGACGAAGTGGGTCTGGGGAAAACCATCGAGGCGGGCCTGGTGATTCATCGCCAGCTGCTCTCAGGCCGCGCCAAACGCGTACTGATCCTGGTACCGGAAAACCTCCAGCACCAGTGGCTGGTGGAAATGCGCCGCCGCTTCAACCTTGAGGTCGCGCTGTTCGACGACGAGCGCTTTATCGAGAGCGATGCCAGCAACCCGTTCGAGGATACCCAGCTGGCGCTGGTGTCACTGGAGTGGCTGAAGGACGACGAGCGAGCCCAGGACGCCGCCTTCGCCGCCGGCTGGGACCTGCTGGTCGTGGACGAAGCGCATCACCTGGTCTGGCATCCGGAAAACGCCAGCGCCGAATACAAGCTGGTCGAGCAGCTCGCCGAAGTCATTCCGGGCGTGCTGCTGCTGACCGCTACCCCCGAGCAGCTGGGCCAGGAAAGCCACTTCGCCCGTCTACGCCTGCTCGATCCAAACCGTTTCCATGATCTCGAAGCCTTCCGCGCCGAAAGCGCCAGCTACCAGCCGGTGGCCGAGGCCGTGCAGGAGCTGCTGGACGAAGGCAGACTGTCCGAGCGCGCCCACAAGACCATTCACGACTTCCTTGGCGCCGAGGGCGAAGCCCTGCTCGCGGCAGCCACCGACGGCGACATCGACGCCAGCAGCCGCCTGATTCGCGAGCTACTTGATCGTCACGGCACCGGCCGCCTGCTGTTCCGTAACACCCGCGCTGCGGTGCGTGGATTCCCCGAACGCCAATTGCACCCGTACCCGCTGCCCTGCCCTGTCGAATATCTGGAGCTGCCGCTGGGTGACCGCGCCGAGCTGTATCCGGAAGTTGCCTTCCAGAGCCAGCAGGACGAGCCCGATGCGCAGAACCGCTGGTGGACGTTCGACCCACGCGTCGAGTGGCTGATCGATACCCTGAAGATGCTGAAAAAGTACAAAGTGCTGGTCATCTGCGCTCACGCCGAGACCGCGCTGGATCTGGAGGATGCCCTGCGGGTGCGCTCCGGCATTCCAGCCACGGTCTTCCACGAAGGCATGAGCATTCTCGAGCGCGACCGCGCCGCCGCCTACTTCGCCGACGAAGAATTCGGCGCCCAAGTGCTGATCTGCTCGGAAATCGGCAGTGAAGGCCGCAACTTCCAGTTCGCCCACCATCTGGTGCTGTTCGATCTGCCAGCCCATCCGGATCTGCTCGAACAGCGCATCGGCCGCCTCGACCGCATCGGCCAGCAGCACGTCATCCAGCTGCACGTGCCGTATCTGGAAACCAGTCCGCAGGAGCGTCTGTTCCAGTGGTACCACCAGGCACTGAACGCCTTCCTCAATACCTGCCCGACCGGCAACGCGCTGCAGCACCAGTTCGGCCCACGCCTGTTGAGCCAACTGGAAGCAGGCGACGAGGATCAGTTCGGCAAGCTCATCGAAGAAGCCCGCATCGAGCGTGAACGCCTTGAAGCCGAGCTGCACGCCGGCCGCGACCGCCTGCTGGAACTCAACTCCGGCGGAGGTGAACAGGGCGCTGCGCTGGTCGCGGCGATCGAAGAACAGGATGATCAGTACGCTCTGCCGATCTACATGGAAGAGCTCTTCGACGCCTTCGGCATAGACAGCGAGGATCACTCGGAAAATGCCCTGATCCTGCGTCCCAGCGAAAAAATGCTGGACGCCAGCTTCCCGCTTGGCGACGACGAAGCCGTGACCATCACCTATGACCGCGAACAGGCCCTGGCCCGCGAAGACATGCAGTTCCTGACCTGGGAACACCCAATGGTGCAGGGCGGCATGGACCTGGTGCTGTCCGGCTCCATGGGCAACACAGCGGTGGCGCTGATCAAGAACAAGGCTCTCAAGCCCGGCACCGTACTGCTGGAGTTGCTGTTCGTCAGCGAAGTGGTGGCACCCCGCGCGCTGCAACTGAGCCGCTTCCTGCCGCCGCTGGCGCTGCGCTGCCTGCTGGATGCCAACGGCAACGACCTGGCGTCGAAGGTCGCTTTCGAGACACTCAATGACCAGTTGGAAAGCGTGCCGCGCTCCAGCGCCAACAAGTTCGTTCAGGCCCAGCGCGACCAGCTCACCGCGCAGATTGCCATCGCCGAAGCCAAGGTTGCGCCACGCCACGCCGAACGTGTTGCCCAAGGCCAGCAGCGTCTAAAGGCAGGACTGGACGAGGAGCTGGCTCGACTGACGGCTCTGCAGGCGGTCAACCCCAGCGTCCGTGACAGCGAAATCGAAGCCCTGCGCAAACAGCGTGAAGAGGGGTTGGCTGCACTGGAAAAAGCCGCGTTGCGCCTGGAGGCGATCCGGGTATTGGTCGCTGGCTGACACTCAGAAACATTAAAAACATCGCGCCGAGGGCGGCCTCCCCATACGCAGAGCACCTGTTGCACCGCTTTGATGAGAGGCCCGACCCTTGCTGCGATTACACTCCAGGCAATGGCAGCGATCCGACATTCAGCCGTAGCGCTTGCGCGCCTCGATGGCCAGGCCGCTGCCGATGCTGCCGAACCGGTTGCCTTCGACATGCCGCGCCTGCGGCAGTAGCTCGGCAATGCGCTGGCGCAGCGCAGGGATGGCGCTGGATCCGCCGGTGAAAAACACCGTATCCACGGCATCCGGGCGCACTCCCGCATCGACCAGCAACTGTTCGACGCTGCCGGCAACGCGTTCAAGCAGCGGCGCAATAGCGCTCTCGAAGCCGGCGCGCGTCAGCTCGACCTGCAAGCCTGCCTCGATGCGCTGGAAATCGATGCGATAACACTGCGCTTCGGTCAAATCGATTTTGCCTCGCTCCACTTGCATCGCCAGCCAGTGGCCGGCGCGCTGTTCGATCAAGCGGAGCAGCCGGTCTATGCCGGTGGGGTCGAGAATGTCGTAGCGCATACTCTGCAACGCCCGCTGCGAAGCGGCCGCGTAAACCGCATTGATGGTATGCCAGGTGGCCAGGTTGAGGTGGGTGCTGGTGGGCATCGGCGCGTCGCTTTTCATCCGGCCGCCGTAGCCGAACAGTGGCATCACGCCCTGCAGGCTCAGTTGCTTGTCGAAATCGGTACCGCCGATGTGCACGCCTGCGGTGGCGAGGATGTCGGACTGGCGGTCATCGATCGCGCGCCGCTCGGGCGAGAGCCGCACCAGGGAAAAGTCCGAGGTACCGCCGCCGATATCGACGATCAAGACCCGTTCTTCCCGCTCGATGCGTGACTCGTAGTCGAACGCGGCCGCGATGGGCTCGTACTGGAACGAGACCTCCTTGAAGCCGATCTTGCGCGCTGCACCTGCCAGAGTTTCAGCGGCTTCACGGTCGGCCTGGAGATCATCGTCGACGAAGAATACCGGACGCCCTAGCACCACCTGTTCGAACGGCCGCCCCGCCTCGGCTTCGGCCCGGGTTTTGAGCGTGCCGAGGAAAAGACCCAGAATGTCCTTGAAGGGCATGGCACTGCCCAGCACCGTGGTTTCACTCTTCAACAGCTTGGAGCCGAGCAGGCTCTTGAGCGAACGCATCAGCCGACCTTCATAGCCTTCCAGATACTCGTCCAGTGCCTGGCGACCATAAACCGGCCGCCGCTCCTCAAAATTGAAGAACACCACCGAGGGCAGCGTCGACTGCTCGCCTTCCAGCGCAATCAGCGGATCGACACCCGGACGCCACCAGCCAACAGTGGAATTGGAGGTACCGAAGTCAATGCCACAGGCATGGGCGGGAGAGAGGTTTTGCATGGCGCGATCAGGTCCGGGAAAAACGGCCGCGCAGTGTAATGGACGTGAGGGTCGAGTGCAGGGTGATTGTTGGGCGTATCGGGTGGGTTGTCCGCCTGTGGTTGGGGCGGGGCCCTCAGGGCAACACCAAAACATCGCTGCCCGGCCATTGGCCTGACCGGGTAACGGGATGAAGTCGCCTATCAGGCCGGCACGGCCTCACCTCCATTTGCATCCGCTGCCATTCCCGCTGTCATCCGCTTGGCATCCTGACAAAAGCTGCGCGACGCGCAGAACAGAAACATCATCGTCAGCAGCAAGGTCGCCGGGATCAGGAACATCGCGTCATGCAAACCAACCGCCCGGAACGCCTCGCTCATTTCCCCTGCACCCGCGGCGAGCATTGCCGCGTGGGCAAAGTGGTCGGACAGCAGCCCAACCACCACAGTGCCCATGCCGCCACCGAGCAGGTACAGGCCAGCAAAGAACAGCGCCATCGCAGTCGCACGAAGACGCGGCTCGACCACATCCTGAATTGCCGTATAGACGCAGGTGTAGAAGGTGTACGAGAACAGCCAGCCAATGCTGAACACAGTGACGAACAGGCCTACGGCGATTTGTCCGGCGAACAGCGCCCAGCCGGTGCACAGGGTCGCGACCAGCATGCTGACGGTGGCGAACAACAGGCGCCCTCGCTCGTAACGTGCATGAATGCGGTCGGCGATCCAGCCGCCCAGGGTCAGCCCGACCAATCCGGTCACCCCGACTATGACCCCAGTTGCCACTGACGCCTCCACCAGGGGCACGGCGAAGTAGCGCATCAGCATCGGCACCATGAAGGCGTTGCTGGCATAGGTGGCGAAGTTGAACGCCAGACCAGCCATGGTCAGCCACCAGAACGTGCGGATCGCCAGCACCTTTCTTATCGGGTTATTGACCCGCGCCTGCGAGACCTTCACCGTTTCCGCCGCGCCACGCTGCGGCTCCTTGATGAAGAACAGGAACACGGCCAGGATCAGCCCTGGTACTGCGGCGATGAAGAACGGCGCGCGCCAGCTGTCAAAGGCCTGGACCATCCAGCCAATGGTGAAGAACGCAAGCAGCAGGCCCAGCGGCAGACCCAGCATGAAGATACCCATGGCACGGGCACGCTTGTGCGCCGGGAACATGTCGCCGATCAGCGAGTTGGCGGCGGGTGCGTAACTGGCTTCACCGATACCGATGCCCATGCGAATCAGCAGAAAGCTCCAGAAGTTCCAGGCCAGCCCGTTGACCGCTGTCAGCCCGCTCCAGGCCGTAAGCCCCCAACCCATGATCTTGCGCCGCGAACCGTTGTCGGCCATGCGCCCCAGAGGCACGCCCGCGATAGCGTAGACGATGGTGAATACGGTGCCGATCAGGCCCAGCTGGAAATCATTGAGGTCCCATTCCAGGCGAATCGGCTCGTTGATGATTGCCGGAATGGTCCGGTCGAAGAAGTTGAACAGGTTCGCCAGGAACAGCAGGAACAGCACGCGCCAGGCGTTTGCGGCTTGGGTGGATTGCTGCATGACGTCGCTCTCGTTTTATTGTTATTCACCGACCGTGACCGGTCGGTATTCGAGTAGGACTCTAGAACGCTATCGCGCGCATGTCTGTGACCATCAACCTTGCTTATGCTGCGCGATGCGGTTCGCTCAACGCAGCTGCCAGGCTCTCAGCCAATCCAGGCTGGCCACCGTACCTTGTGCATCGGGCCGGTACTCGGCCCCCAACCAACCGCCATAACCAACGGTCTTCAAGGCCTCCAGCAACGGTTCGAAGGACAGCTCGCCCGACCCCGGCGCACCACGTCCCGGATAGTCGGCGAATTGCACATGACCGATACGCTCGCCCAGCAAACGGATTCCAGCCACCACGTTCAGTTGTTGACGAGCCATGTGGTACAGGTCGAGCTGCACCTGGAAATTCGGATGATCGACCCGCTCCAGCAACTCCTGAAGATGTTCGGGCGTGTTGATCAGAAAGCCTGGCATGTCGAGAGGATTGATCGCCTCGCAAAGGACGCGAATACCCAGCGGCGAGAATGCTTCAGCGCTCTTGCACAGGTTGTCGACCAGCGTCGCCAAGGCTTGCTCGCGACTGACGCCTTCGGCCAAGCGGCCCGGCAGCACGTTCACATGTAGCGGTCGGGTCATGGCAGCGTAGGTCAGCGCATCGCGCAAGGCGGCGTCGAATGCATCCTGCCGCGCTGGTACCGCCGCCAGGCCAGGGCCGCCCTGCATCAGATCGCCGGCCGGCAGATTGATCAGCACCAGCGGCACATCGGCGCGGTCGAGTAATTCTTTCAGGCGAACCGCCGGCAGCTCGTAGGGAAACTGGATTTCTACGCCATCGAACCCGGCTACCTTCGCCGCCAGTACGCGCTCAGCCAGCGGCAGCTCGGTGAACAGCATCGACAGGTTGGCAGCGATCTTCATCGGTTTTGCTCCCGGAACATTTTCACCAGCGTGGCGGGATCCTGCCCGAGATGGCCCTGGCTGCCATGCAGGCGCATCAGTTGCGCTGCCAGACCGGTCATGGGCGTGGCACTGCCTTCCTCACGCGATAGCTGAACGGCGGTGTCCAGATCCTTGAGCAAGGTACGCACATGCCACTTGACCGGCTCGAACTCGCTTGCGGCCATCTGTGGCGCGAGGATCTGCAGCGGTTTGGAGTCAGCGAAACCTCCGGCCAGCGCCGGTGCGATCAGACTCGCATCAACCCCTGAACGCTCGGCCAGCGCCACCACTTCGGCAATCACCAACGCGTTGCAGGCGACGATCATCTGGTTGCAAGCCTTGGTCACCTGACCGGCACCGACGTCGCCCATGCGCGTCAGCCGCTGGCCCAGGTGCATCAGGATCGGCCGCACCTGCTCAACGTCATCGACGTGCCCACCCGCCATGATCGCCAGGCTGCCGGCCTCGGCCCCGGCGGTGCCGCCTGAAACAGGGGCATCGACCCAACGCATACCGCTGCGCGCTTGCAGTTCGGCAGCCATCGCACGGGTGGCGGCAGGTTCCAGACTGGAGTGATCCACCAGAAGCTGTCCTTCGCGTGCACCCTCGACAATGCCACCATCGCCGAACACCACCTCACGCACCACCGCTGTATCGGCCAGGCAGAGCAGCACGATATCGGCGCCGGCGCAGAGTTCGGCTGGGCTGTTCACATGCCGCGCACCTGCCTCGACGAGGGGTATGCATTTGTCCGGCGAGCGGTTCCAGACAGTCAGTGGGTAGCCAGCGGCGAGCAGCCGGCGACACATGCGAAGGCCCATAAGGCCGATACCGGCAAAGGCAATGGAAGGCAGGTTGGACATGGCGATACGCTTCCTCGAGAAGGGGGGGAGTGGGATTCTAGCGTCGGACCTCGCAAGGTGGATGACTGCGTGCGCGAGTCAGTACACCTCACCCTTGTCCCACAGCCGCACCAGCTCGCCAGGCGCCTGCTCTTCGGGTATCCGCAGCACCATTTCGTCGTCCTGCTCATGTTCGCGGTAGCGCAGCTCGATCTGGTAGTAACGCTGGTCGCCGCGTCCGGTGGCGCGATCCGCCAACGGCAGGCAGCCCTCCAGCAGCGAGCAGATCTGTCCGCGCTGCTGCTCGTTGCACTGGGAGAACTCGATCTCACGCGGCCGGCTGAGCGCCTGGATCGCCGCCACGCCGCCTTGCCGCGAAAGCCTCAGGGTGGCATTGTCGCCCAGTTTCGGTAGCTGTTTGATGTTCATGAAAATCTCCTCAGGTTAGCTCGACGCCCACATCCACCCAGGCCTGCTCCACTGCCATACGTTCGCTGCCGGCGGCGCCAAAGACGTGCCCGGCGGTGTCCAGGGTCAGCCGGGCGAACGCCGAAAAATCGGCATCGTTGGGAAGACGTCGATCACACAGAGTGTCATACCAGATGCGCCCCGCCTTTTCCCAGGCGTACCCGCCCATAGCCACGGCCGCAAGGTAGAACGCGCGATTGGGAATTCCCGAGTTCAGATGCACCCCGCCATTGTCATCCCGAGTGACGATGAAGTCGCGCATATGTCCGCACTGAGGGTCCTTGCCAAGCACCGGGTCATCGTAGGCGGTGCCGGGATTCGCCATCGAGCGCAACGCGACACCCTGCACCTTGTCGGTCAGCAGATCCGCGCCAATCAGCCAATCGGCCTGATCCGCAGTCTGCTTCAACGAGAACTGCCGGGTGAGCACACCGAACACGTCCGATAGCGACTCGTTCAGCGCTCCCGGCTGATTGAAATACACCAACCCCGCCTCGCTTTCGATGATCCCGTGCGCCAGCTCATGGGCCACCACATCCAAAGAACGGGTAAAGCGATGGAAAATTTCGCCGTCGCCGTCACCGAACACCATCTGCGCACCGTTCCAGAAGGCGTTTTCATACCCATCGCCATAATGCACCGTCCCCACCAGAGGAAAGCCCTGTCTGTCGATCGAGTCCCGGCCGTATGCCTGCCAGAAGAACTCGTAGGCAGCTCCGAGTGCATCGTATGCTTCGTCCACCGCAGCATCGCCGGTCGGCGGTTGGCCTTCGCTACGTACCTCCATGCCAGGCAACTGCATCAGTTGCTGGGCGTCGTGGATACTGCGCAGCGGCAGGCCTGGCTGACCTCTTGCCGGCAGCAGCGCATCGCCTCGCTGTCGGTGTGGCGCGCCGGGATTGGGCAACAGCTGCTGCACATGAACCAGCGTGCCCAATGCGCGCTGGCGCTGATGTTGCGAGCCGTTCCGGATGATCTGGTCAAGGATGTAGGGCGGGATGAATCCGCGCGGCGATAGTACGGACATGTCTGCGTACCTCTGCATGGCGCCTCTTCTGCGCCTGTGAACGGGTTCTGTTGTGATCGAATCTGCCAGCTCGCGTTTCCTCTGCCGCCCAAGTTTCGTCCGCGGTCATCACGACGCTTGCCCCCTGCCACACTACTCAACCTATAATCCGCGCGCTTTTTCCGCTATTTAACCGGAGAACCACAATGATTAAGCGCACCTTGGCAGCCGTTGTCGGCCTTGCCGTTTCCCTGACTATTGCAACTTCGCACGCTGCCGAGACGCTGCGCGTTTCCGCCATTCCCGATGAAGCCCCCACCGAACTGATCCGCAAGTTCAAGCCGCTGGGCGAATACCTCGAACAACAGCTGGGCATGCCGGTGAAATTCACTCCGGTTTCCGACTACGCCGCCGTGGTTGAATCCCTCGCTTCAGATCGTCTGGATCTGGCCTGGCTGGGTGGTTTCACCTTTGTCCAGACCCGCCTGAAAACTGGCGATGCGATCCCGCTGGTACAGCGCGAGCAGGACGAGAAATTCACCAGCAAATTCATCACCGCCGACCCAGAAGTAAAGACGCTGCAGGATCTCAAGGGCAAGACCTTTGCCTTCGGCTCCGTGTCCTCGACATCCGGCAGCCTGATGCCACGCTACTTCATGATCAAGGACGGCATCGATCCGGAGCAGTTCTTCAAGCACATCGCCTATTCCGGCGCCCATGACGCAACCGCTGCTTGGGTCGAAGCAGGCAAGGCCGACGCCGGCGTGCTCAACGCCTCGGTATGGGACAAGCTGGTCGCGGCCGGCAAGGTCAATACCGACAAGGTGCGCGTGATCTCCACCACACCGCCCTACTACGACTACAACTGGACGGTGCGCGGCAACCTCGATCCGGCGCTGGTCGAGAAGATCAAGGCAGCCTTCCTCGCGCTCGATCCAGCGAACCCGGAGCACAAGGCGATCCTCGACCTGCAGGCGGCCAGCCGCTTCATCGAGACCCGGCCAGAAAACTACGAAGGCATCCAGCAAGCGGCCCGCGCGGCCGGCCTGCTCAAATGAAGCTGGATCGCCCATAAATGAGCGTCCTCGCCGCTGCTTCAGAAAGCGACCGGCGCGCACCCGACTCGACCCTGGCATTCAGCCTGTCCGGCGTGGGCCATACCCACGCCAGTGGCCAGGTTGCCCTGCAGGGAATCAACATCGAAGCCGTAGAGGGTGAACGCATCGCCATAATCGGTCCGTCCGGTGCGGGCAAGACTACGCTGCTGCGCCTGCTGTCCACCGGGTTGAAGCCTGACGCTGGCCGTATTTCCCTGCTCGATGAACAGCCCTGGGAAGAGTCCAGGTTTGCACTTCGCAAGCTGCGCGCACGTATCGGCCTGGTTCATCAAGCGCCTCCACTGCCTGCGCGGCAACGGGTCATCACTGCCGTGCTGGCCGGGCGCCTGGGGCAATGGTCACTGCCCAAAAGCTTGCTCAGCCTGCTCTACCCCCTGGACCCCAACGGGGCGGCCGACGCACTTGCCCGACTGGACCTGGCGGACAAGCTCTACGCTCGCTGCGACCAGCTCTCCGGCGGCCAGTTGCAGCGCGTCGGCATCGCCCGGATGCTTTATCAGCAACCCAACCTGATCCTCGCCGACGAACCGGTTTCCGCCATGGACCCGGTGTTAGCTGCCCATACGCTGGGCTTGCTCAATCAGGAGGCACAACGGCGCAACGCGACACTGGTAGCCAGTCTGCACGCCGTGGACCTGGCGCTGGCGCATTTTCCACGGATCATCGGCCTGCGTGATGGACGAATCCTGTTCGACAAGCCAGCCGAGGCGCTGCGACCCGAGGAGCTGGCCGCGCTGTATGCCAACGAACAACTGGAGCAGCGTCCCGCCGCATCAAGCGCAACTCAGGCCCTGAATCTCCCGCGATGTTGACCCCCTCGCTCGCTCAAAGAGATCCAGCGGCCTTCCCGCGGCTGCTGACCCTGGTGCTGGCCCTGGCGTTGTTGTGGCCTGGCCTCTCGCTCAGTGAACTCGACCTAAGCGTTCTGTTCGACGGCAGCAATGCGGGGACCATGGCCGTTTTCCTCTCAAGTTTCTGGCCGCCCGAGCACAGCGGTGAATTCCTCGCTCTGCTGTTGCAAGCGACGCTGGAAACCCTGGCCATCGCCACGGCGGGAATGGCGCTGGCCTTGGCAGTGGCGCTGCCCTGCGCACTGATGGCCACCCGAGCACTGTCCATTTCCGCCCTTACCCGCGGTGGTCGTCCAGCCTGGTGGAGCTGGGCTCTGCGCTGGCCGGTTCGCGGCCTGTTGATCGTGCTGCGCAGCGTGCCAGAAATCGTCTGGGCGCTGCTGTTTGTACGTGCCGTCGGCCTCGGCCCTACCGCGGGGGTACTGGCCATCGCCATCACCTACGCGGGGATGCTCGGTAAGGTCTATGCGGAGATTTTCGAGTCGGTAGACCCGCTGCCAGCCCGCGCCTTGCTGAGCGCCGGCGCCTCACGCCTGCAGGCATTTTTCTATGGCGTACTGCCCCAGGCCACCTCGGAGATGCTGTCGTACAGCGTCTACCGCTGGGAATGCGCGATCCGCGCATCGGTAGTGATGGGTTTCGTCGGTGCCGGCGGCCTGGGCCAGCAAATGGACCTTTCGATGCGCATGTTCGCTGGCGGCGAAGTCGCAAGCATGTTGCTGACATTCCTGCTGCTGGTGCTGCTGGCCGACCTGCTCAGCCGGCTGCTGCGCTGGAGATTCGCATGAAGATGCTGTCCCGCCTGCTGGCCCCGATTGCCCTGATCGCCGCCGTGATCGCCTCGTTCGCCTTCCTGCAACTGGAGGCCAGCGCGCTGTTCAGCCAGCAAGGGCTGGGGCAGATGGCCGACTATGCCGCAGGGTTCATGACGCCCGATCTGTCGACGGCACACCTGCGCGCCATTGGCTACGGCGCGCTGGAAACGCTGGCCATGTCGGCCATCGGTACCTTGCTGGCAGCGCTGCTCGGGCTGCTACTGGCACTGCCTGCCGCGAATCGTTTCGGAGCCGTCGCCCAGGCGGTTTCGCGCCTGCTACTCAATGCTCTGCGGGCGATCCCGGAATTGGTGTGGGCCGCATTGATGGTGCTGGCGGCGGGTCTAGGCCCCAACGCCGGCACGCTGGCGCTAGCCCTGCATACCGCCGGCGTGCTAGGCAGGCTATTCGCCGAGGCTCTGGAAAACGCCCCGGCTGCACCCACCGAAGCGCTGCGCTTGGCAGGTAGCGGACGCATCACCGCGTTCTTCTACGGGACCCTTCCGGCGATCTGGCCGCAGCTGGTGGCCTACATCCTGTATCGCTGGGAAAACAACATCCGCATGGCCAGCGTGCTGGGCTTCGTAGGCGCGGGCGGCTTGGGCCAGATGCTTTACATGAGCCTCAGCCTGTTCCAGGAAGCCCAGGCCTCGACAGTAATTCTGGCGATGCTACTGATGGTGCTGGCAGTGGACATGCTGAGCAGTTGGGCGCGTCAGCGCTGGGTACGAGCCTGAAGCACGCCCTGAATCAGTGCAGACTCGGGCCTGTTGCCCGCTCCTGCACCAGCACCCAAGGCGCAACCACCACGGCCCAAAGCTCCGGATCTCGCGCCAGCCAGTCTTGCGCCTGTTCGACTTCTAGCCTGCCAAGCTGACCATTTCCCATCCATTGCGCCACCTTGGCGTGATCATCCTGGGCCACGGCCAACGCGGCTTCGATCAGGTCGCAATCGTCGGCCACACGCAGCAGAGCGCCACGCGCAAAAATGGGTTGAAGTTCCTGCCATGTGATCGCGGCGGTTTCGCCTAGCAACTTGGCATAGAGAGTGCCTGTTTCTTCGGTCATGGGGGGCTTACTCAAGTCGAAAGCCGCATGATAGCGGCCGCACGGTTCACATCAAACGAATCGAAGCCGACTGTGCAAATAGGCGATGACGCTTCTACACTGTGCCAGTACAGTTGCCGCATCGTTTAAGGATGTTCGCCCCCTTAACGAGTCTGCATCAGCAGAATCAAACAATAATGAGTCAACGGAGCGCATATGAAGACCAACCAGCGTCTTTCCAAACTGTTTCTGGCCATTGCTCTGACTGGAGCGGCCAGCTACACGTTAGCAGCCGATAACATCCGCATCGCCCTGGCCGGCCCGGTCACTGGCCCGGTCGCACAATATGGCGATATGCAGTTCACCGGCGCGCAGATGGCAATCGAGCAGATCAACAAGGCCGGCGGGGTGAATGGTCAGCAACTTCAAGGCGTGGTTTACGACGATGCTTGTGACCCCAAGCAAGCCGTTGCCGTAGCCAACAAGATCGTCAATGACGGCATCGATTTCGTCGTTGGCCACCTGTGCTCCAGCTCGACCCAGCCGGCTTCTGACATCTACGAAGACGAAGGCATCCTGATGATCACCGCGGCGTCCACCAGCCCCGACATCACCTCCCGCGGGTACGAGATGATCTTCCGCACCATCGGCCTGGATAGCCTGCAAGGCCCGACTGCCGGCAATTTCATTGCCGACAACGTAAAGCCGAACGCCGTTGCTGTCATTCACGACAAGCAGCAGTACGGAGAAGGCATCGCCACGGCAGTCAAGCAGACGCTGGAAGACAAGGGCGTGAACGTCGTCCTCTTTGAAGGCATCAACGCTGGTGACAAGGACTTCTCTTCACTGATCGCCAACCTCAAGCGTGCGAATGTCGACTTCGTTTACTACGGCGGCTACCACCCGGAACTGGGCCTGCTGCTCCGTCAGTCGAAGGAAAAGGGCCTCAACGCGCGCTTCATGGGTCCGGAAGGTGTCGGTAATACCGAAATCTCGGCGATCGCTGGCGCAGCCTCCGAAGGCATGTATGTCACCCTGCCGAAATCCTTCGATCAGGACCCGCGCAACCAGGCGCTGGTCGATGCCTTCAAGGCCAAGAAGCAGGACCCGAGCGGCCCGTTCGTATTCCCGGCCTACGCTGCCGTGCAGGTAATTGCCGAAGGCATCGAAAAGGCCGGCAGCGCCGATACCGAAAAGGTCGCCGAAGCCCTGCGCAGCAATACCTTCGACACGCCTACCGGCGAGCTGGCATTCGACGAGAAGGGTGACCTGCAAGACTTCAACTTCGTGGTTTATGAATGGCACCAGGACGGCACTAAGACCGAAGCCAAATAACCTGACCATCCACGATCAAAGCCCACGACAGCGTCTGTGGGCTTTGTTTTAGCTGATCGGGGCCAACCCGGCCACAAGCAATGGGTACCCCAGCAACACCTTCAACCAAGCGAGTGGCCTGCACAGCTGGCCCGCCTCGAACCTGGTTTGTGCGCGATCCGCACGCAGCCCTTGGCACTGCATTCTCCATGCAGGATGTTCGAAGCAGGTCCGCCTGGCGGCCGGGCGCTGGATGCTGGTGTTCAGGAGAGATGTGATGCCTGAGCTCTACCATTATTTTCAACAGCTGATCAACGGCCTCACCGTTGGCAGCACCTACGCCTTGATCGCCATCGGTTACACGATGGTTTACGGCATCATCGGCATGATCAACTTCGCCCACGGCGAGGTGTACATGATCGGCTCATATGTCGCCTTCGTTGCGATCGTCGGCCTGTCGATGCTGGGTCTGGACGCATTGCCGATTCTGATGATCGCGGCCTTTGCGGCTGCAATGATCGTGACCAGCGCATACGGTTACAGCATCGAACGGGTGGCTTATCGCCCACTGCGTGGGAGCAACCGCCTGATCCCTCTGATCTCGGCAATCGGCATGTCGATCTTCCTGCAGAACGTCGTGCTGCTGGCGCAGGATTCCAAGGACAAGGCCATTCCCAACCTGATGCCGGGCAATCTGCTGATTGGCGAAAGCACCATGAACGGTGTGGTCGTGTCCTACATGCAGCTCCTGATCTTCGCCGTCACCATCGTGACAATGCTCGGCCTGACCTTTTTCATCAAACGGTCACGCCTCGGACGCGCCTGTCGCGCCTGTGCCGAAGACTTGAAGATGGCCAATCTGCTTGGCATCAACACCAACAGCATCATCGCCCTGACTTTCGTCATCGGCGCAGCCCTGGCTGCCGTTGCCGCCGTGCTGATCAGCATGCAGTACGGTGTGATCAACCCGCACGTCGGCTTCCTCGCTGGCATCAAGGCTTTTACCGCCGCGGTTTTGGGCGGCATTGGCAGCATTCCTGGCGCCATGCTCGGGGGTCTGGTGCTGGGGGTGGCTGAAACCTTTGGCGCAGACATTTTTGGTGACCAGTACAAGGACGTTGTGGCCTTCTCACTACTGATTCTGGTCCTGCTGTTCCGCCCCACCGGCATCCTCGGACGCCCGGAGGTGGAAAAGGTATGACTCGCAATCTACGCACAGCCTTCTTCAGCGCCCTGCTGGTCATTGCCGTCTCGGTGCCCGTTTTTGGCCTGAAGCTCACCACTGTCGGTATCAAGGTCGAAGTGCATCTCGGCGATGCGCTGACCTTCTGGGTCATCGCCGCCTGCGCCGTCGCAATGTTCTTCTGGCAGCTGTTCCGCACCCGCCTGGCAGCGGGCTGGGCTGCCAGCCCCAGCCTGCCGACAGTACCCGCCGGAGCCGGCAGTTTCTTCACCCTGCCCTCGACCCAGCGCTACATCATCATCGCCCTGGTGCTGGTGGCGCTGATCTGGCCGTTCTACGGCTCGCGCGGCGCGGTGGACATTGCCACGCTGATCCTCATCTACGTGATGCTCGGCCTCGGCCTGAACATCGTTGTCGGTCTGGCCGGCCTGCTCGATCTCGGCTACGTCGGCTTCTATGCCGTAGGCGCCTATACCTATGCCCTGCTGTCGCATTATTACGGCTTCGGCTTCTGGACCGCCCTGCCAATCGCTGGCGCGATGGCTGCGCTGTTCGGTTTCCTGCTGGGCTTCCCCGTGTTGCGTTTGCGGGGCGACTACCTGGCCATCGTGACGCTAGGCTTCGGTGAGATCATCCGTTTGCTGCTGCGCAACATGACCGAGCTGACCGGCGGCCCCAACGGCATCAGCGGCATCGACAAACCGACGCTGTTCGGCCTGACCTTCGACCGCCGCGCGGCCGAGGGCATGCAGACCTTTCACGAGTTCTTCGGCGTCGAATACGCCTCGATCAACAAGGTGATCTTCCTTTACCTGATCGCCCTGCTGCTGGTCCTGCTCACTCTGTTCGTGATCAACCGCCTGTTGCGCATGCCCATCGGCCGCGCATGGGAAGCCTTGCGCGAAGACGAAATTGCCTGCCGGGCACTGGGCATGAACCCCACGGTGATCAAGCTGTCGGCCTTCACCATCGGCGCGACCTTCGCCGGTTTCGCCGGCAGCTTCTTCGCCGCACGCCAAGGATTGGTTTCGCCGGAGTCCTTCACCTTCATCGAATCGGCCATCATCCTCGCCATCGTCGTCCTCGGCGGCATGGGATCGCAGCTAGGAGTAATCCTCGCGGCCATCGTAATGATCCTGTTGCCAGAGCTGATGCGTGAGTTCAGCGAGTACCGCATGCTGATGTTCGGCGCCCTGATGGTGCTGATGATGATCTGGCGCCCGCAAGGCCTGCTGCCCATGCAACGCCCGCACCTGGAGCTGAAACGATGAGCCGCCCGATTCTTGAAGTACGCGGCCTGACTATGCGTTTCGGCGGCCTGCTGGCCGTAAACGAAGTAGCGCTGCGCGTGGATGAAAAGCAGGTGGTCTCGATGATCGGCCCTAATGGTGCCGGCAAGACCACGGTATTCAACTGCCTTACCGGCTTCTATCAACCGACCGCCGGCGAGATTCTTCTGGACGGCGAGGCGATCCAGACGCTGCCGGGGCACAAGATCGCTCGTAAAGGCGTAGTTCGGACCTTCCAGAACGTTCGCCTGTTCAAGGACATGACTGCCGTGGAGAACCTGCTGGTCGCTCAGCACCGACATCTGAACACCAGCTTTATCGCCGGCTTGCTGAAGACGCCGGCCTTTCGCAAAAGCGAGCGCGAGGCGATGGATTTTGCGGCGCACTGGCTGGAGCAGGTCGACCTCGTCGAGGTGGCCAACCGCCCGGCCGGCACGCTTGCCTATGGCCAACAACGGCGCCTGGAAATCGCTCGCTGCATGATGACGCGCCCGCGCATCTTGATGCTCGACGAACCCGCCGCCGGTCTCAACCCCCGGGAAACCGAAGATCTCAAGGCATTGATTGCCATGCTGCGTGACGAACATGACGTCACGGTGCTACTGATCGAACACGACATGAAACTGGTGATGAGCATTTCCGACCACATCTACGTGATCAACCAGGGCACCCCCCTGGCCGATGGCTCTCCGGAGCAGATCCGCAACAATCCGGACGTGATCAAAGCCTATCTAGGGGAGGCGTGAGCATGCTGACTTTCGAAAACGTCTCGACCTTTTACGGCAAAATCCAGGCGCTGCACAACGTCGATGTAACAGTCCACCAAGGCGAAATCGTCACGCTTATCGGCGCCAACGGCGCGGGCAAATCCACCTTATTGATGACGCTCTGCGGCTCCCCACGGGCCGCCTCTGGCAGTATTCGCTTTCAGGGTGAGGAACTGGTCGGGTTACAGACCTGCGACATCATGCGCAAGGCGATTGCCGTCGTGCCTGAAGGACGGCGGATCTTCGCCCGGCTGACCGTCGAGGAGAACCTTTCGATGGGGGGCTTCTTTATCGGCAAGGCGGACTTCCAAGAGCAGCTCGATAAAGTGTTGGAGCTGTTCCCGCGCCTGAAAGAGCGTTACCAGCAGCGCGGCGGCACCATGTCCGGCGGCGAACAGCAGATGCTCGCCATCGCTCGTGCGCTGATGAGCAAGCCCAAACTCCTCCTACTGGACGAACCGTCACTGGGCCTGGCGCCAATCATCATTCAACAGATATTCGAAATCATCGAACAACTGCGTGAAGATGGCGTGACCGTGTTTCTGGTCGAGCAGAACGCCAACCAGGCACTCAAACTCGCCGACCGCGGCTACGTCCTAGAGAACGGTCACATCGTTATGCAGGGAAGCGGTGCAGAGCTGTTGAGCGACCCGCGGGTACGCGACGCCTACCTCGGCGGCTAAGGCCCACAAAAAGCGCCGGTACCGAACGAAGCTCTCTCGCTCTGTACCGGCGCTTTTTATCTTTTTTCAGGCCTTGGGCAGTGTCACGCCACGTTGGCCCTGATACTTCCCGCCGCGATCGCGATATGACACTTCGCATTCCTCGTCGGACTCAAGGAACAACATCTGCGCCACACCCTCGTTGGCGTAGATCTTGGCCGGCAAGGTAGTGGTGTTCGAGAACTCCAGTGTCACATGCCCTTCCCACTCCGGCTCCAGCGGCGTGACGTTGACGATGATGCCGCAGCGGGCGTAGGTGCTCTTGCCCAGGCAGATAGTCAGCACGTTGCGTGGAATGCGGAAGTACTCGACCGTGCGCGCCAGGGCGAAGGAGTTCGGCGGAATGATGCAAACGTCGCTCTTTACATCAACGAAGCTCTTCTCGTCGAAATTCTTCGGGTCGACCGTCGCCGAATTGATGTTGGTGAACACCTTGAATTCGTCGGCACAACGCACGTCGTAGCCGTAGCTCGAAACACCGTAGGAAATCAGGCGCTCACTACCTTCGGTGCGCACCTGGCGCTCGACGAAGGGCTCGATCATCCCGTGCTCTTGGGCCATGCGACGAATCCACTTGTCCGATTTGATGCTCATGGCGGCGTCCTGATCTGGTTGTGTGGTTTGAAATTAGGCGTGCATCTTACCGAGCCCGCGACAGCTGATCAAAGGCTGGCAAGCGAGACCGTACGTCGGGAGCAGGGCGCATTTGCAGGAATCTGAAAATAAAGCTCGCATTGCGGCCCAAATAGGGTATCTTTCATTGGCTGCTGCTGCATGTGTCACCGTGAATCGCTACATGTTTAGATTTCGATCCGATCATTGATACGACTCCTTTAACTCCTTGCACACAGTCACCGTTCGGGGTAGTTGCCCGTTCAAATCAAATCTACATTGTTCAAGGAGACATCAAATGTCTAATCGCCAAACCGGTACCGTTAAGTGGTTCAACGATGAAAAAGGCTTCGGCTTCATCACTCCGCAATCCGGTGACGACCTCTTCGTTCACTTCCGTGCCATTCAAGGTGACGGCTTCAAGAGCCTGAAAGAAGGCCAGCAAGTCTCCTTCGTCGCTACCCGCGGCCAGAAAGGCATGCAAGCTGAGGAAGTTCAGGTTATCTAACCTGAGTCTTCTCTGAAAAAGCCCCGCTTCGGCGGGGCTTTTTTATGCCTGCGATTCGGTGGAAGAAACCGCAAGGGCCTCCATCGTGGCTTTGCGGCTGCATTGAGCACTAACGAGGAATGGTGGATAAGCTTCGCGTCATCCACCCTACCGCTCCCTCCGCTGGTCAGTCGTCGCTCACCACGATATTCGGCATCGACTGAGCGATGATCTGGCCGCTCTGCGAGATACGCGCACCGACCGTGCGGGCAACTTCCTGATAGATCATGGCGATCTGGCTTTCCGGATCGGCAATTACCGTCGGCCTGCCCGCATCGGCCTGGCTGCGAATGGCCATGGACAGCGGCAGTGAAGCCAGCAGGTCCACGTTGTACTCGGAAGCCAGCTTCTCACCGCCCCCCTCTCCGAACAGGTGCTCGGCATGACCGCAGTTCGAGCATATGTGAATGGCCATGTTCTCGACCACGCCCAGTACCGGGATATTGACCTTACGGAACATCTCGACGCCTTTTTTGGCGTCCAGCAGCGCCAAATCCTGCGGTGTGGTCACAATCACCGAACCGGTCACAGGCACCTTCTGCGCCAGCGTCAGCTGGATGTCACCGGTACCCGGCGGCATGTCCACCACCAGATAGTCGAGATCGCTCCACGCCGTCTGGGTAATCAGCTGCAGCAACGCGCCCGACACCATCGGGCCACGCCACACCATCGGCGTCTTGTCATCGGCGAGAAACGCCATAGACATCAGCTGCACGCCATGAGCCTCAAGCGGCACGAACCATTTCTGCTCGCGAATCTGCGGTTTGGTGCCTTCCGGGATCCCGAACATGATGCCCTGGCTCGGCCCGTATATATCGGCGTCCAGCACGCCGACTCGCGCACCTTCGCGGGCAAGCGCCAGCGCCAGGTTGGCCGCCGTGGTGGATTTGCCCACCCCGCCCTTGCCAGACGCTACGGCGATGATGTTCTTCACGTTGCTCAGCGCTGGCACCTGGTCCTGCGCCTTGTGCGGCTTGATTACACAATCGACCTGAACGTCGGCACGGCTCACGCCGTCGAGTTGTTCGATGGCCATCGCCAGCATCTGTGCCCAGCCGCTGCGGAAAAGGTCGGCGGCGTAACCAAGCTCGAGCTTCACGCTGACACGATCGCCCTGCACGTCGATCGAGCGCACGCATCCGGCACTGACCGGGTCCTGATTCAAATGCGGATCGGTGTACTGACGCAGTTTGGCTTCCACAGCTTCACGGGTAACGGACATGACAACTCCACAATAAAGACCGAGTAAAACAGACGGCCATATTAACAGTAGCAACATCGCTGGCGCGTGCGCTTGCGAAATCCGGCCTCACAGCCTGACCGCCGACGCCCGAGCGGTGGCCTGCAAGCAGTCGCTTCCTTTATAGTTGCGGACTTTCTCGTTCTACCGGTGCAGCCATTCCCATGTCCGAAGCTCGTCAGATCCTCGTTACCAGCGCCCTGCCCTACGCCAACGGTTCGATCCACCTTGGCCACATGCTCGAGTACATCCAGACGGACATGTGGGTACGCTTCCAGAAGCTGCGCGGCAACCAGTGCATCTACGTCTGCGCCGACGATGCCCACGGTTCGGCCATCATGCTGCGGGCGGAGAAGGAAGGCATCACGCCCGAGCAGCTGATCGCCAATGTCCAGGCGGAGCACAGCGCAGACTTCGCTGACTTCCTGGTCGATTTCGATAATTTCCACTCGACCCATTCCGAGGAAAATCGCGAGCTGTCAGAACTGGTCTACGGCAAGCTGCGCGACGCCGGCCATATCGCCACCCGCTCGGTGACCCAATATTTCGACCCCGAAAAGGGCATGTTCCTGGCCGACCGCTTCATCAAGGGCACCTGCCCGAAATGCGCGGCCGAGGACCAGTACGGCGATAACTGCGAAAAATGCGGCGCCACCTACGAGCCCACCGAACTGAAGGATCCGCGCTCAGCGATCTCGGGTGCGACTCCGGTTCTGCGCGACTCCAAGCATTTCTTCTTCAAGCTGCCCGACTTCGAGGCCATGCTCAAGGAGTGGACCCGCAGCGGCACGCTGCAGGACTCGGTGGCCAACAAGATCGCCGAGTGGCTCGATGGCGGCCTGCACGAGTGGGACATCTCCCGCGACGCGCCCTACTTCGGTTTCGAGATTCCCGACGAGCCAGGCAAATACTTCTATGTCTGGCTGGACGCACCGATAGGCTACATGGCCAGCTTCAAGAACCTCTGTGCCCGCCGCCCCGAACTGGACTTCGACTCGTTCTGGAACAAGGATTCCAGCACCGAGCTGTACCACTTCATCGGCAAGGACATCATCAACTTCCATACACTGTTCTGGCCGGCAATGCTTGAAGGGGCCGGTTTTCGCAAGCCGACTGCGGTCAACGTGCACGGTTACCTGACTGTGAACGGGCAGAAGATGTCCAAGTCGCGCGGCACCTTCATCAAGGCACGGACCTACCTCGACCACCTCAACCCCGAATACCTGCGCTACTACTACGCGGCCAAACTCGGCCGCGGCGTCGATGACCTGGACCTGAACCTCGAGGACTTCGTGCAGAAGGTCAATTCCGACCTGGTCGGCAAGGTGGTCAACATCGCCAGCCGTTGCGCAGGCTTCATCCACAAGGGCAACGCCGGCCTGATGGTTGCGGACAACGCGGCGCCGGAGCTGACCGAGGCCTTCCGCGCCGCCACACCATCGATAGCCGAAGCCTACGAGAGCCGCGACTTCGCCCGCGCCATGCGTGAGATCATGGGTCTGGCCGACCGTGCCAACGCCTGGATCGCCGATAAGGCCCCCTGGGCGCTGAACAAGCAGGAAGGCAAGCAGGCCGAGGTCCAGGCCATCTGCGCCACCGGCATCAATCTGTTCCGCCAGTTGGTGATCTTCCTCAAGCCGGTGCTGCCAAACCTCGCCGCCGACGCGGAGCGCTTCCTGAACGTCTCGCCGCTGAGCTGGGATGATCATCAAGCTCTGCTGGCCAACCATCAATTGAATGCCTTCACCCCACTGCTGACCCGTATCGAGCCGGCCAAGATCGAAGCCATGGTTGAATCCTCCAAGGAAGATCTGGCCTCCACCGAAACCGCTACTCAAGCTGCGGGTAACGGCGAACTGACCAAGGACCCGCTGGCTGCCGAAATCAGCTTCGATCAGTTTGCAGCGGTGGATCTGCGCATCGCCCTGATCGAGAAGTGCGAGTTCGTCGAAGGCGCTGACAAGCTGCTGCGCCTGACGCTGGATATCGGCGATGCCAAGCGCAATGTCTTCTCCGGCATCAAGAGCGCCTACCCGGACCCGAGCAAGCTGGAAGGTCGCCTGACGCTGTACGTGGCCAACCTGGCGGCGCGCAAGATGAAGTTCGGCATTTCCGAAGGCATGGTGCTGGCTGCAGGCCCCGGCGGCGAAGAAATCTACCTGCTGAGTCCCGACAGCGGTGCCAAGCCTGGACAGCGCGTGAAGTGATCGTCTGCCCGGCAATGCAGCCACGCCGCAGCGGACGCATTGCAATGGGCGACGTCAAATCGAGCAACCAGTCATGACCCAGCCCCTCGATCCCAGCCGCTGCCCCCTTTGCGGGCAGCCCAACCAGTGCGGTCAATGCGACCCGGCCAGGATCGAACAATCTTGCTGGTGCTTCGCAATCGATATCACCCCACAGATCCAGAAGGAAATTCCAGCGCCAGCCAGGGATAAAGCCTGCCTCTGTCCCCGCTGTGCACGCGGCGAAATGCCTGAAACAAGCTGATGCGCCTGGATCGCTTCCTCGCCAACCTGCCGCATTACAGCCGTCAACAGGCACGCGCCCTGCTTGCGTCTGGCCGGGTCCTGATCAATGGACAAGTAGTACGCAACGGCACTCATGAGGTACGCATCTTCGATCGCGTCGAACTGGATGGCGAGACATTGCAGGCAGGCAAGCCAGCGCGCTTCTTCATGCTGCACAAGCCTGTCGGCTGCGTCAGCGCCACCACCGATCCACAACATACGACGGTCCTCGACCTTCTCGACGAGCCGGACAAAACCGAGCTGCATATCGCAGGCCGCCTGGACTTCAACACCACCGGGCTGCTGATCATCACCAACGACGGCCTCTGGTCCCGCCGTCTTACACAACCTGACAGCCTGCAGGGCAAAACCTATCTGGTGGAAACAGAAGAACCGATCCACCCCGACTGCGTCGAGCACTTTGCCCAAGGCATCTATTTCCGCTTCGAAAATCTCACCACCCGCCCCGCTGAGCTTCAACTCCTCGGCCTTCGCCAAGCCCGGCTGACGCTGCATGAAGGCCGCTACCACCAGGTCAAACGGATGTTCGGCCACTTCAACAATAAGGTTATCCGACTGCATCGCGAATGCATGGGGCCGTTAGCGCTCGATCCAGAACTCCCACCTGGCGACTATCGTGCCCTGACGCCAGCAGAAGCCGCGCAGATATAAACCTTTCGAAAAACTCTAAGACGCTTCAACTCCAGCCGCCCTTCTGGTAAAAAGGCACCCCTGAGCGGGCGTCGTATAATGGCATTACCTGAGCTTCCCAAGCTCATGACGAGGGTTCGATTCCCTTCGCCCGCTCCAGACACCATGAATTAAGGCCCTGTTTTTACAGGGCTTTTTCGTTTCCGGCTTTTGGTGGTGTCGAAGAAGTGTCGAAAATTACGACTTGAGAAGATGGGCTAGTTAGCTTTCTGTACGACCTCACCTGCTTCCGGTGGCAAACAGTCCCGGAATTGCGCCTGGATCTTAGGTAAAAGCCCAGCGGGCGGAGCACCTGACAGGATCAGCGCAAGGTTGGCCGCTATGCATAACAAACCATTCGAGTGCAGGATGAAGTTTTGAACTAGCAATACCGGGAACCCGTTGCTGTGGCGGTTAACAGCGTGGATTCCGCCGTGAACGAAGGAACTCAGCGGCTTCCAAGAGTAGTGTTTGAACTCTTTGAGCATTGCAACAGGGGCATGCGGTGCTTTGTTTTCGATAGCCGTTAACATCTCGCTCAGCATAGGTATCCGCGAGTTTCGCTTTTCGGTTTCCTGCGTTAACTCCGCAATAAGCAATTCTACTTGCGCGTCAGTGGCCACATAGAGCGCCCACAATGCGCGAACGAGAGCCTCGTACTGCACACGTAGCAATGCGGCTGCCGATGTATAAAGCCCAGCGGCTATCAAATACTTCACGCTTTGAGAGTGCTCGCAACCCAAGGTAGCCAAGGATTTGCTTGCCAACAGCCGCGGGGATGAATCGAAGAGAGGTTGCCGAAAACAGTCAGCCAAAGACCGTTCGAACTCAGCGGACCTTGAGAGAAGCTTGTCAAAACTCATCGTGGGCATCCATGCGAGAAATTTTCAAAGAGTCTACAGAAACGTAGGCCGTTGCCCGAATGGTCAGCGCGTACATTCTAAGCCAGCCATGGGCCCAAGCCTGATCGCATCATGCAGGTGCTCGGGCGCCAAATGCGCATACCGCATCGTCATATTCAGCGACGCATGCCCCAAGATCTCTTTCAGCGTGACGATGTGCCCCCCGCCCATGATGAAGTGAGCTGCGAAGGTATGGCGCAGGATGTGGCTTGCCTGTCCGCGTGGTGGCTTGATCGAGGTCGAAAGCAACACCATGCGAAACACACCAATGCAATTGGTGAACGGTCCGTGCGTTTTCCAGTGTTTCTTGATCGCCGCCACCAGCTCAGGCGTTACCGGGACCATTCGCACCCGCTTGGACTTCGTATTGGCGAACACCAGGGCATTGCCTCGAATCCGGTCTAGCCGCAACGCCTGAGCTTCACCCCACCTAGCCCCGGTCGCCAGACAGATTCGCGCCACCATAGCCGGATGTGGAGACGTGGTGCGTGCCTGGAGCGCATCGAGCAGTTCGACTATTTGCGGTTTCGTCAGGTAGGCCAACGGCCGTTCTTGCAACCGGACCGGGCGAATGCGGGTGAACGGGCAGGGATAGTCGGTCACGTCCAGCTTATGCAGTTCGTTGTAAACGGCCTTGAGGTAGCCGAGGCGATTGTTAGCCGTCTTGCCGGTCACCCCTGCAGCCATCCAACGGGCACGTGTAGCGGCAACCTTGGCACCATCAACCATGCGGGCAACCGGGTCGCCCATCGCCTTCGCACACGCCCGCAGAATCGCAACACGCCGAACGCCATCCGAGAGCGAAACGCCATGAAGATCGAACCACAGTTCGACCAGCTCGGAGAGTCTGCGCTTGTCCTTTGGCCTGGGTGCCCAATCGTTCGATTCGCTGCACTTTGATCGGCAGGTCGCTTCGAAGCGCATCGCTTCGGCTTTGGTCTTTAGCGTCTTTCGAAAGCGGCGCCCTTTCACCGGCTCTACATCGACTTTCCAGCGACCGTCAGGCAGTTGCTCGATTGCCATCAGACCGCCCTACCCCATCGAACATGCCGCTCTTGCAGCAGGTTCTTGATGTGTTTGTACAAATCCCGCTCGCTCATGTCCTTGGCGGCGTAGTGATCCCGAATCACCGGCCAGCATTCCCACTCCTTCAGCCGATCAAAAGCCTGTTTAGCGCCCACTCGCTCCCGTGCCAGCAGGCTTACGAAGTTTCCCAGGAAGAGCTCAACGTTCTTGCCGGAGAAGCCCCGGCTGGTCTTGTAGTAGCGCTTGTATTCGGTTTCATCCACCAAGGAATCGACAGGCACATCAACCCGAACATCATCACGAATGAGCGTCCAGATCGGCTCGAAGTAGCCAGGACGAGCGAGCAACTTGAACTGTCCAAGGCCGTAGCGCCAGAGACCGTCCAGATGCCCCGCAAAGGTGGCAAAGGAATCCGTCTCAATGGCCTTGCCGGTCTTTGCGTCGATAGAGCCGCTGGCGAACTGCTGGATGACAGAATGGTGATAGCGAAGCTCTACCCGCCACACGTCCGCTTCAGAGTCGTAGTTATCGGAATCAGTTGGGTCGAACGAATCACGACGACGCCAGACGCTTTCCCAGAAGTCGAGCTTGTCCGTGGCACGTGCCTGTTCGGTCTTGTTGTAGATGCAGAGCTGAACGCCACTGGCTGAGCCAAACATCGACGTTTCGCCCCGCCCGTAAACGCTGGACTTGGTGGCCCAGTGGATTTCATTGATGCCCGAAATATCGCGGTGCGTCCGAGCACGACAATGCAGGCGCGCCACCAGATCCACCGGAGGCTTCCAGCCTTGCAGATCCAAGGCAAGGTGCACCGCACACTGGTTGCGCTCGCGGTTGGTCATTACGGCTGCGGCGTAGTAGTCCATGCGCTCTTGCAGCCGCTCAGGCGACAGCGCATCGATGGCGTGGGGCGATACCTCAATTTTCAGGTGTGGCCCGATGTTCTCCAGCTTGGCGTTGAAGTTCTTGATGAGCAGGATGAAGCCAAGGTCGGCGTTCTGGAGCTTGTACTGGTAGCCAGAGTCCCGCCCTACCCTACCGGAGTGCCAGAACTCCCCAGCGAACTCGACCATAGCGCCCGGTTTCTCGAACAGCGCCATGATTTCAGGGCGGATCAGTCCCCGGTACAACTGGCGGACCGTATCGACGCCACAACGGAGCAGCCGAACGCCCGACAGATCAGTCACCTTTGCCGAATGGCTATCGAAAAACACTCGCCCGGTTGGCGATTCCTGGAATTTACGATCAACGCGAATCTGGTCTTTAACGGTCATTTCTAGTGCTCCAAATTGCAACGAATCGACACTGTTCAGTTGGGTTTATCTGACGTGTTACAGGGACGTCAGCGCGCGAGCACGCCGGCTCGTGCCTCGCCGTGCGTGCAGTGACGCGCTGACGGTCATCACCACAGGAAACGCCCCTTCTCGTAAGGCACATGGGTGAAGTTGCTGGCCGCTTGCTGCTGGCTAGGTTGGTAAATCGGTGCGGGATCGGGTGGCGGCTGCTGGCTTCGCATGTCCTGCGGCGAGCCACGGTCGGGCTTGGTGTCGTCGAAGTAGCCGTTCTCGACCACGGACAGGCAGAAATCGAAGGACACATCCAGGCGCGTGCCCTGCTGCGTGTTGCAGCGACAGCCGATAGCGCCGCCATTCACGATGCTGACCTGCATACGCCCATAGTTGCGGGCGATCAGCTCGCGGTCGGTGGTGGCGATGCAGATTGGCTTCGGGAAGCTTTGCGGGGCGGTTAGTCCGTCATACACCGGGGCCGAGCCAGGCAGGTCTTGTACCCGTGGCACGCGCCTCCCCAGATATTGCTCGACGGTTTGCGGGCTGACTGTTTGGCCATCCGAGGCCGCAGGCCGGATGAACGCGCCTACAGTGTCGCGGACCTGATCGACCATGCTTCCAGCCGGCGCGCCACTGTTGGCCGGCGCGACCTTCTCCGCGTTGTAGCGCTCATAGGCGCGATAGACGAGGATGCCCGCGCCAAGAATCACGCACAGCGCCAGGATGAACTTGGTCGGCACCTTGGTCTGGAAGTGGTGCTTTGCGTTGGTGCTGGTGTACGCGCCGAAGTAGCGTTTATCCAGGCGCAGCGATTTCTTGTCGGCATCCTTGAAGCTGGTTTTGACCTCGACCTTTTCCACCACCACTTCGGACTCGAAGCGCAGCAGCTGGGCCGACTTGAACACCCGCCAGTAGTGGATATGACTGTTGCATAGGCGGCGCAGGTGCACATCCAGATAGCGCGGATCCTGCGTGACCAGATGCACTTCGTGGCCCTGGTGACGCATGGTCTCGAAACGGGTGATGTGCTCCGGTGGCCTTGCCCGTGGATCTCTCGCGCCGAACCAGCCCTGGGCCTCGTCCACGACGATGATCGAGTCACCGGGCAGCTCGAACCACTTCTCCGGGTCTTCAAACTCGAACCACTGCGCTTGCAGCTGTTCAGGCTTGAGGCCGTTGATGTTGTGGTAGTAGACCACCCGACCTTCGGCATGGGCTTTCTGGTCCACTTCGCGGATGGTGTTGAGGGTCTTACCGTGGCCGGGTTTGCCGGTGCGGATAACGAGCATGACGCCTCCTTAGGCTTCGATGGAGGTGCCGCCCGGCTTGTGCCAGACCTGCGAGCGACGGCGGTCGGTGGCCTTGTCGATACCGGCGAGCATGAAGCGCGTCGAGATCGCGGCGAAATACAGGTTCACCACCACATCGAACTTGGCCAACCCGAGCATCCCCTGGATCACCGGCCCCACATCGCCCATCAGGCCGAACAGGTAGTCCTGCGCCTGACCAATGATCATGTTGAAGCCGACATAGGTGACGAAGCCGAAGCCGAGGATGCGCAGCACCATCTTCACCAGCGGGCCGAGGACGATGACCAGCATTTGCACCAGAAAGAGAAACTGCATCACTGACCTCCTACGGAGCGGCCGACATAGAGCGCGGCCAGAACGGTAGCCACGGCCACGAACAAGCCGCTCAGGTCACTGGCGGCCCGGCATAGCGGCTCATAGCTGATTTGAAAGGTGCGACCACCCTGACTGCGCAGGCTGAAGCTCTCGGCAGCGGGACAACTGGACGGGAGAAAGCGGGTGCCTTCGTTGATGAAGGACGGCACATCGATGGGACTGCCGCCTTCGCTGAGTTCGAACTGATCGCCTTGAACGGCGCCTTCAATGGCTGACTGGTGTTCTTCGAAGTCGGCCTGTTCTTCGGCGTGGCAGCGCAGCTCTTTTTGCTGCTTGAGGATGGCGCACTGGACGGCATCCGCCTCGCAACTCAGGGAGGCATCGCAGGCACCGTCGCCGGTCACCTTCGACTTGTTCTCCTCCTCTTCGTCTTTTTTGTCGTTCTGCGACTTGCCTTTGGAATCCTTGCAATCTGGCCCCGTGCAGGTGGAGGTTTCCGCGCCTGGGGTGCCATCGGCATTGGTGTGGTTATGGGTAACGCTGGTGGTGGTCGTCGTGGAGCAGGCGCCGACGCCCGTGCAGTTGGTTGTCGTGGTTGTGGTGGTGGTTTTGGTGTCTTTGGAGCCGTCGCTGTTCTCGGTGACCTCGACGTCTGACTTCACTTCCTTTTCGGTCATCTTCGGCGGCGGGCTGTTCGGCACGCAGACGGACTTGCCGTTGAACTCCCCAAAGTCGCAATCCATCTCACCAGGGTCGGTGTGCTTTTCCGTCGCGGTACAGGAATAGGTGTACTGCTGGCAGTTGCCGGACTCATCCGCGGTCAGGCAGACCTTGTTCGTGCACTTTTCTTCCTTGTCGGTCGAGGGCCTGGTGTCGCTGGGCGCGTCGATATCCCGGTCACCATCGGTACAGGTCACACCATCGCCGAAATAGCGGAAGGTGGCCCAGGCGCCCGCGGGGTCGCCACTGACGAAGCGGTAGGGTTTGCCCTCCAGCTCAGGGTCGGAGTAGCGACAATCCGCGTGGCAGACGGAAGACGGCGGCGGCGTGGTGGAGATGGTGCCGAGCAGGATGTCGCCGAGTTTGTGGCGGTGAAACGTAGGGTCGCCGCGAGTGGGAAGGCATTTGTCTTCTTCGGGTGGCGTGCATTCGCCTGTTTCGGCGTTGTATTGCGAGCCAGGCGGACAAGACGCGCCATTCGTGACAGCAACACCCTGGCTTGTATAGCCGGGCGCGCGATCAAGAAACCATACACAGTTGAAGTTCTTACCGTTTGGGCTAAGCCTGAGAAATGGCCCAGGCGCAATAGCTGAAGCGGATAAACAAGCTGACGTAGCAGACGAGAATCGAGTGCCTTGGCCAGGGCCCAGACTTATTGTCCAGTAATAATCCTGCGCACCAGCAGAAGAATGCCAAACCATCAACGCCAGCATCGCAAATACAAACCTAGCCATCTCTACACCCGCCCAAAAAACACGAGGTAAAACGCCAGGGTGGAAAGAATCAGGACGTACAGTTCGTAGCTCATTGGCGTTTCCCTGGAAGAGAAAACCCCGCCGGAGCGGGGTTTGTTTGCTTCGGCACATGCAGTGCGCGGTTTCCGGTTACAGGGCGCGGCGCATGTACTTGAACGCCATAGCGGCGATGATCACGGCGAACACGGCCCAGCCGATGGTGCCGACGTCGGTGCCGGCCTCATCCAGTGCGCCAGTGGCTTCCGGTGGAACAGCGGCGTAGACGGTGCCAGCCAGGGTGGAAAGCGCGGCAGCAGCGCCGACGCCGATTTTCTTGATGAAGTGCTTGTTCAGTTGCATGGGTTGATACCTCACTGTTTCAGGACTTTTTTCAGGACCAGGAAGCCGAACACGGTGGCGAACAACACAATCGCTTCGCCCTGTAGCTCGGTGACCTGTTCCCAGGTGAGTGCAGCGCCGTAGAGGCTCTGCATTTCCTCGACCGTGAGGGCCACCAGCGAGCCGGAGCAGATGGGCGAGCCATCAGCGCCTTGCAGCCAGTCACCGTCACAGGCGAGGAAATTCATGCACCGGCCTCGATGAGGCCGGCGGCTTGTTCGAGGGGTTCGCAGTCAGGGCAGACGGCGAAATGGGGCGGCAGGCTGAGGTCCGGCAGCAGATCGCTTTGCGGCGCGGGGAGCGCCATGAGCTTGCCCATGTCGTTGCCGCAGCAGTCGCAGATCACTCGGTCACTGATCAACATGGCCGCCCCTCCCGGTTAGTTGGCCTTGGCCGGTTCGCCGGCTTTGGCTTGCGGTTGTGGGGTCGGGGTGCGCGGAGTTTCGGTGCTGTTGCGTGGCTTCACGGCTTCGACTTGCAGCGCTAGGTTCTTGCCCTTGTTCTGACCGCCACGGGCAATCTCGAAGTGGATGCGCACCAGTTGCAGCGGCTCGAACTGTGCACCGGCAGTGAAGATTTCATCCGCTACTTCGTCCGCTGCTGCCATGCCGATAATCGACAGGCCGTGTTCGGTTTTGCCGTCCGGCTCATCGCCGTAGAAGACCTTGATGTATTTCTGGCCGGCTTCACCGTCGAAGCGTTGAGTGCCGAGAAATGCAACTTCCATAGTCGAACGTGCCATCTATGTTTCCTCTCTCTAGTTGCGCTTGATTGCGCGTCTTCGCTTTCTGCAGGCCGAGCGATCCCGAGCGAGCGAATAGCAATTCACTTCGACGGCTTGTTACTTGGCTTGCGGTAAACTTAAGCTCTATTTATACGCACTTGAAACAGGTATTTCTCATATATAGGCAAATACAATGTCTCGCTTTTCAATGGTACAAATAGTGCTGAATTGAGATTTAGTATTTGCTTGGAAATAGAGTTAGTTAATTACGTTTAACACCAAGGGCTTTGCCCTTGTCATCCCACTCTCGCCGCCGAGGGCTCAGGAGCGCGGGGAGAAAAGCACTCCCCACACTCCCGAGCGGAGGCTGTTCCGGTTCGTGCAGGGTCAAGGGTGCGCTCCGCCCGTGCTTCCGTTCGCCGGATCGGTGAAGCGTGATCCAACGAGCCGGGAGCGCGGCCCTGGACCTGCTCGGCTTGGGCAGGGGCGGTTGGCTTTATCCCACCAGCTCGAACGGTTCTTGAATTGGGACGTAGGGCGTTGGCCGGCCAGTGTCGAGCACAACGCTCCAATACTTCGGAGGTCGGTCGGGTCGCGTGTGCTTCTCGCAGATAAAGGCCGGTGCCACTTTCCACACCGAAAGCATCGGCTTCCAGATCCCAGCGACGCGGCCCATTTGTAGCGTGCGAATCGGCACCGCAGACGCGGGGCGGCATTGGGCGCATTGTGTGGACCGGGAGGGAGCGGGTTTCGCCATTTCGCGTCTGGACCAGCAGACAGAGCAGTCGCAGTCCTGGGCGTGGGGAAGACGTAGATACCGAGAGTTGGACATAACTCATTGCCCCACCTCTTGCTTAGCTAACACAGCGCGTGCGACAACCAAGGCATCATTCAAAAGGCCGATATCAGCGGGCACTTTGCCTAGGTAAGGAAGCAACTGATCCAACGAGGCAACGCACTTAGAAAGCGCAGAGATCACTTCGCGGTCGTTATTTGGCTCCTGCTTGCACTGCGCAGCCGGGCCAAACGACGCTTCCAAGCGGATGACGATTTCGGCGTTCAGGGAGCGGCGTGCAGCCCAAGCGGACCGCTCGACCTGGGCGCGGAGTGCAGCAGGCATGCGCAGCTTGAATTGCGGGTCAGTGCGGCTCATTGGTTCACCCCCGGAAAACGCACCAGACGGGTTTTGCCGAGCTTCACGCTCTCGACGGCGCCAGACCTGACCCAGCCAGCGACCATAGCCACGGACACACCGGCCAGAGCGGCGAATGCGGCTTGCGTATAGAAAGGAGGATTCATGCCGTCCACTCCTGTTCCAGCAGCCAGCTACGCAGCAGCGCGCTGTTAATCATGCGGCGCTTGCCAAGCTTTACGGTCGGGAGTACGCCCCGGTAGACCCAAGCGCGGGCCATGGAGCATGTCAGGCCGTTACGTTCCGCCCAAGCTTCGACGGTTTCCACGTCCTGCTGTGGGGCGATCAGCTTTGAAGGTTCTAGCTCTTCCAGTTCCATGCTCGTTCCGTCACTATTCGTGGCAGTAAGCGCACCTGCGCTGATGAATTATTTATCACGGGCAAATGTACCAGTGATGAACTATTTATCAATAAATTATTCATCATCGTTAAGAGCTTTTTGGAATGATAGAAGAGCGGCTTAGAACGCTTGTTCGTCATCTCGGCGCGACAAAGCTGGCCGAAAGCACCGCTATCAAGGAACGCCAGCGATGGCAGACCGTAGCGACCAATAGAAAGGTGAAAGCCAGGATCGAAGACATGGAAGAGCTGCTGAAAGCTTTTCCGCAGTACGAGCTTTGGCTTTGGAAAGGCGAAGTCGATCCGGCCCAGGGGCAATACTCTCCAGGCTATGAAGAGGCCCATTCAAACTTGCCCAATCAAAGCGCGGTATAGCACTTACTAAAGAAGTAGCTGATAGATGGTATGTGTATGGAAAGCGCAGATTTTGAACAGCGCGGTCAGTAGACAAGGACAATGGAGCCGGCCATGGACGATATAAACCCTATTGATAAAAACAGTATATCTAAAGATTTTGTTCTAGAGGCATTAACAAGGTGGAATTACTTTCCCACTCAAAAAAAAGAAAATGAGTACACCCCTCTATTACATAGCAAAAGCTTCACCCCGCTCGTTACAAAGGAACTGTCTAATCTAAACCTAACAAAAAACGAGCTAAAGTATGGTTTTGACCAAGTGGAGTTTAGACTAACGCGCCACAACTCCACTTCAAGAATACTATCAATACCTCACCCCCACGCATACGCCATACTCTGCCACACGCTATTCGAAAACTTAGACAAAATAGAAAGCGCCACTCAAATATATAAAAACGAAAACAGCATAATAAAACCCAGCCAAGATTATGGCGATAAAATAATAACAATGGATTATGAAGACCCTCTAGAAAAAACCAACAGACTAGTCGAACAAAGCTTCGGCAAAAAGTTTATGGTTAAAGCAGACATAAGCAACTGCTTTCCTAGCATATACACACATGCATTACCCTGGGCCTTGGTTGGTTTTGAGCATGCTAAAGCGAACCGAAGCAAGGATCTTTGGTTCAACAAACTGGACACTAATTTAAGAACTATAAAAAGAGGAGAAACTCAAGGCATCGGGATCGGCCCGGCAATCTCAAACTTTATTGCCGAAATAATACTCTCCAAGATAGATCAGGAACTTCGTCAAAAATACGCATATTATCGCTATATCGATGATTATACGTGCTATGCGAAAGACCACAGTGAAGCCATTAGCTTTATCTATGACCTTGAGAATCAGTTAAAAAGATTCAAGCTCACCTTAAACCCTCGTAAGACAGAGATTCTTGAGTTGCCATCGAGTAACGCTTGTTCCTGGGTTATAGAGCTCCAATCCAGAAGCCCTATCGGTTACTTAACTACAGAAAGCAACGAAACCATAAGCATCAAACATAGCGCTCGCGATGTCATTAGGCACCTAGAGCTAGCTCTCCATCTAAATAAAAAAGACCCCGACGGCAGCGTGCTTAAGTTCGCCGCAAAGTCAGTCATGCACCGATTAGATAGCGATGCTAAAGAGCCTTTTACACACTACCTACTGAATCTGTCATTCACCTATCCGCATTTACTTCCATTGCTCGACTCAATTTTATCTGACAGTGAAGTCAACGCCGAGAAATATACCAGACACCTCAATGATATTTTGTTAGAAAATTATCATCTCGGCCGCTCCGATGGTATGTGCTGGCCCCTTTACTACATCCACAAACACAAACTCAAATTAGAAAACAAAAATGCCGAAGCGATTGTGAAATCGCAAGACTGCACTGCACTTTTGCTGCTAGAGCACTTTGAAAGCTACCATGGAGCATCGATCCCATTAATAGATAGTCTTGAAGAAGGCTATGACCAGCATAGATACTGGCTACTAACCTATCAACTTCTAAAATGGGGGAGATTAGCAGAAAAGCACTTAACACCAGCCTATGAAGTTATGCTCAAGCACGAAGTTAGTTTTTCTGCTCTCGACCAACAAACAGGACATTCAGAACAACAATTCGAAGCCATGAAAATTCAGGCGCTATTCTCAGAGGAGCAACTCCCCTTCTAATTGGAAAAAAGGGGGAAGATTTATTTAACAACCCGATAACTGAGCAAGGAGGCCTGATGAGATCAGATTGGGATGATGCACCCGTTTACCTACGCAACAGAAAGAAGCCGAGCCCTTGCCGGTTTCTAGCGATCCTGGGTATCGGTTCCGCGGTGCTGACAGCGCTGGCATTTACATTCGGCAAGCCGGTCGTACTGGACGTAAACCAGATCAAGCAAGGCATTCATGTCGGCGGCAAGCCTTGGTTCAACCAAGAGCCAGAGCAGCCCATGCAGCCGGTTAACCAGCATTCCGTAGCGGGCTATGAGGAGCCAAAGCCTCAGGCGTTGATCGAAGCAAAAGGGCAACGCCCATTGACCCAGGCTGAAATTGATTGGTTCGACGCAGCTTCAGCTCGAGCGACAGAACGAATACAAACATCCTTCAGCGACGACAATTACACGCCCAAGCGACCCGCCAATACCTATACACCCACAGCACAACAGGTCGCAGCGCCCCCCGTTTCGAGCGAACGAAAGTCGCGCGCAGTCAGACGAGAACGAACCTCGAAATGGATCAAGAGCTGGAATGGCGGCACGAATTATCTCGCGGAATGGATTGCGGTTAACAACTACATAGACGGCACTACAGTTTGTGCAAATCACCGTCGTGGCTCAATCGACTACCGCGAATGCCGGAAAGCCGCCAAGCAACACTTTCATGAGGAGTGCCGAACATGGCGGGCACGCTTCGATGGTGATCGCAAAGATTATAGTGATCGGATGAGAACGCGGTACTGCGGAGCGGCTAGCAGCTTCAATCCGATGGGATAAGCGTTACTGCTAACACAAAAAGGATAGCCAGCGTTAGCATGGCGCTACATACGGAAATAAATGCATCAAGTGGCTGTTTGAACCCCGGAAACAGATCAACTTTATCTAAATAAAGATGATTCTGATCTAGAACCTTATCAGCCTTGTCTCTAAAGTTGATATTGAATTTGACAGCCAAAAGAGTGTTCAACACGACGCCCAGATTTAATACAGTAACTCCAAAAAAACCTCGAATCATCTGACGCTCATCGCTTGCAAGCGTCACACCTCTTAGCCATGCAAAAAAGAACAATCCAATCCAGCACCATACAAATAATCTAGCCGCGCGAATTGCTTTTAAATGCTTGAGTTGCGGGGGCGTTCTAAGGATTTCCATGAGGCGCGGCAAACGACGGGAATGCACCGAAACACCGACGACCCGTAAGCGCTCCATAAACCCCGCCTGCCAGGACGGGATTTATTTTCAGGAAGCAGGAGCAGAAGCCGGCGAGCAGTTCCAAGGCAGCAGCGCTTCGTAGTCCTCAACGTTCTGTGCTGTTGGCAGGCGTTCGAGGATGTGGCGCAACCAGGCGTAAGGCTCCTGGCCATTGGCCTTGGCGGTTTCGATCAGGCTGTAGATCTGCGCGCTGGCCGTGGCCCCCTTGGGCGTGTCGCTGAACAGCCAGTTCTTGCGCCCGATGACGAAGGGGCGGATGGCGTTCTCGGCACGGTTGTTGTCGATCGGTAGATGTCCACCTTCGACGTAGCGCACCAGCTTTCTCCAGTTGCTGGCTAGGTAATTCACCGCCCTGCCCAGCGCCGTCTGCCCGGCGACCTGCGGCTGGGTTTTGTCGAGCCAGGCCTTGAGCTGGTCGAGCAGTGGCTGACTGCGTTGCTGCCGGGCGGCCAGGCGCTCGCTGTCGTCGGTGTCTTTCAGGTCGCGCTCGATGCCGTAGAGCTTGTTGATCAGGTTCAGCGCCATGTCGGCCCGGCCGGTCTTGCCCTTGGGCTGCACCTTCTGCGCCTCGAGGAACTTGCGTCGCGCATGCGCCCAGCAGGCCAGACGTTCGATGCCCTCTTGCGCGGCCACGGCGTTGTAGCCGGCATAGTCGTCGGTCATCAGGTAGCCGCGATAGCCGTCGAGCAGGCGCAACGGCACTTCCTGCGCGCGGCTGGTGGTGTAGTCGAAAAGGATCACCGGTTTATCCGGCGGCCCACCGCTTTGCACCCACATCCAGGACTGCGCGCAGGGATCGCGCCCCGGCTCGTGCAGCACCTGCAGGCGGGTTTCGTCGCAGTGCAACACCGGGTGCTCCAGCAGCTTGTCGCGCATCAGGTTGAGTAGCGGCTGTAACAACTCGCCACTCTGGATCACCCAGCGCGCCAGGGTCTGGCGTGGGATGTCGACACCGTGGCGGCTGAGCATCTTCTCGAAGCGGTATAGCGGGATGCCGTCGGCGTACTTGGTAGTCAGCAGCATCGCCAGCACGCTGGGGCTGGCCAGGCTTTTCTCGATCAGTTGCGCCGGTTTGTCGGCGGTGATCGGCGCAGCTTCGCAGGCCTTGCAGGCGTAGGTCTTGCGGATGTGGCGGATGACCCGCACCTGCATCGGGATGATCTCCAACTGCTCGCTGGTCTCCTCGCCGATCACCTGCTTGCAGGCGCCGCAGGCGCAGGTCAGTTTGTGGTCGGGCAGGTCGTGGATGACCTCGACACGCGGCAGGTTGGCCGGCAACGGCTTGCGCTTGCCACGGCGCTTGACCGGCGCAACGATTTCTTCGGCTTCGGCTTCGGCTTCGGCTTCGGCTTCGGCCAGCGCGGCGGACAGCGCTTCGATCAGCTCTTCGGCCTCGTTGAACATGGCCAACTGCGGCGAGTCGGTATCTTCAGGGCTGCGCTCGGACTTGGGCGAGAACAATTTGTGGCGCAGCAGAGCAACTTGTTCTTGGAGTTGCGCCACTTTTCCGTGCGCCAACAGCAACATCTGCTTGAGCAGGACGGGATCGTCTGGAAGGTGGTCGGCGCCAAATTTCATGGCGCCGGATTATACCGGCTCAGGCCACGAAGCGCGGCGTCAGAACCTGATGCGGCCGGTTACGCCACAGGTCGATGCCGTCGAGCAGCCAGTTCAACTCATCGACCGTTAGCTCGATGGCCTCGTCGCCGGCATCGGGCTTGGTCTTGAAGCGCTCGGCTTCCAAACGCTTGAGCCACAGGCAGAAGCCATTGCGCTCCCAGTAGAGGATCTTGACCTGACTGCGGGTGCGATTGAGGAACACGAACAGCACCGGGTTGAATACCTCTACCTTGATGTCCAACTCGACCAGAGCGGCCAAGCCGTTGATGGATTTGCGGAAGTCGACGGGTTTTGGGTAGAGATAGACCTTCTGCACCTTGGCGTCGGGACGCATCATGGGATGAACTCCGGTGAAAACGGGAGCTCAGCATCCAATGATCAGCAGGCTATGGGTAGGTGGGGTTTATGGAGCGGATACGACGACCCTACCTGAGATCAGAACAGAGAAAGAGCTCAGTGCAACGTAAAAATATAGCGCGGTATACATCGATCATCCTTGACATTCAAAATATTGAATCGGCTACAGTGCAGGGTAAAGCTCAGAGCGACCTGTCTGACACTCAAGATACGTCCTAGCGATGCCGCAATCTAGTAGCACAGGACGGTGTCGATAAAGTGTCGAAATCACTGTGACGCACTGCGCCGAAACGAGCACGTGACTCAGCCGGAAACCCCATAACGACACGCTTTGTGCCGAATCGACACACTAAACAAAAGGGTTCGATTCCCTTCGCCCGCTCCAGACACCTAACGTTAAGGCCCTGTTTTTACAGGGCTTTTTCGTTTCTGGCTTTTGCTGGTGTGTGCCCCCGCAATGAGGCTCTGCGCTTCTAATCGGCCCGCTTGTCCTGTTTAAGCTCGAATCCCCGGACTATCACG